>Ga0255336_100178_pt1 | contig 137122 bp, 124 predicted proteins | sample MeOH1_35cm_T3_17_FD_189102 | JGI IMG/M metagenome (GOLD analysis project Ga0255336, IMG submission 189102) | Sandy soil microbial communities from University of British Columbia, Vancouver, Canada - MeOH1_35cm_T3_179 | ecosystem: Engineered > Artificial ecosystem > Sand microcosm > Unclassified... | reverse complement strand
ACGACTTCTTCCGCAAGAAGGAAGGCAAGGTCTATCTGCGCGATCGCCTGAAGCGGATCTGGCTGAATGACGATTTGCAATCCTTCACGCCCTTGCGTTTCATGCCGCCGGAACTGATGGGCTATCAGGGCCGCTCGCTGGTGATTGATCCCGATGTCTTTGCCGTCGGCGATGTCTGCGAACTGCTCAACCGCGACATGCAGGGCCGTGCCGTGCTGTGCCGCAGCCGCGGCGCGCGCAAGGCGCATGCGACCAGTGTGATGCTGCTCGACAATGCCAAGCTGAAGCATTGGCAGGTCGAGAAGCAGTTCAACCAGATGTTCGACTTCACACTCGATTACATCGACTGGACCAGCCTTGCCCTCGAACAGCAGGATACGATCGGCCGGCTGGAGAATGAGTGGAACGATTTCGATCGCCTCAGCCCGGCGACCAAGATGATCCACAATACGCGGCGCAAGACCCAGCCCTGGAAGACCGGATTGAAGGTGGACTTCTCGCCGGTCGACCGCGTCTATTTCTTCCCGCCCTGGGCCTGGCTGATGCAGGCGCGACGCAAGCTGTTCGGCGATTACGGCCTGCTCGGCCACTACCAGCCGCATCCCGATCCCAACCAGGAACGTTTCTTCTTTGGCTTGGTGCGCGAATGCCTGGAGAAAGGCATCATCACCGAGGCGCAGGTGCGCGACGAGATGAAGCACAATCATGTCCGCCACGATGCCCTCGAAGTGGCGCGCCGGGCGCCGATCTCGGTGACCGGGTCGGCAGCCGCCGCCTGAGGCAGCGGCGGATTTCCATTAAGCGGACGGTGCGCGGCAGCCGCGCACCGTCTTTTTTTTGCGGCAAACGGCAAACGCCGGCTCTATTCAATCTGATCGAGGGCGATTCACGTTTTAAGCGGAAGCCAATCCGCTTCCCCTTAAAACGATCGTGCGCTAGCGCCTGCGAGCCGGATCGAACAATTGTTGCACGCGGGCGGCGGCGGCTGCGAGATCGGTCGAAGGTGCCGGCTGCGGCGCCGTATCCTGATCGTCCAGCCAGCCGATGCGGCCGCTGGCCGCCAGAGCGAGCAGGATCTTGCGCACGTCGCGGCGGATGCGGCGCGGCAGACCATGTGCGATCAGCCAATGCAGCAGGCGCTTGGCCCGGAAGGACGGCAGCTCTTCGCCGTTTGCCGCCGCGACGCCGCTGCCCGATGGCTGCGGCGCTGCCGCACGCATCCGCGTCCAGCCATAGCCGAGATCGAAGACATAGACCGCTTTGCCGGTGGCACAGGCCTCCGCCACCATCGACATGCTGTCGCCGGTCACGATCAATGTATCCGCCACGGCGAGAAAGCCGAGATAGGGATTGCTGTCCGGCTCCGGGCTCCAGCGATAGAACTGGCACGGCACATCGATCGCCGCCTGCAATGCCGCCGCGGCTTCCGGCTTGGTGCGCGGGCTGGTGGCGACCAGCAGGCTGCCACCGCGCCGGCGGGCAAAATCGCTGGCCTGGCGGGCCAAGCGGCGGGCCATCGGCGCGTCGAACACATAGGGGGGACTGTCGCCGCCGACCAGAACGGCGATGCGCGGCTGCGGCAAGGCGGCGATGCCGCCCTGCCAGCGCGCGCCGGCCGCCTGCAGCCGTGCCGGTGTGACGCCGTGTAGCGGCAGATCGATCTGCAGCACGTTGGGCAACGGCGGCACGTTGTATTGCGGCGTGGTGACGACGAGGTCGAAAGCCGCGACTTTCGACCACGGCCGACCGAGATGCACGACGACCGTGCGCTCCTCGTTCTGCTCTTTGATCCAGCGCGCGACCGGTTCGTTGCGCCGGCCTGCGGTGATGACGAGATCGGGCCAGGGGGGAGCGAGCTGGTCGGAGCGGCGGCGATCGAGGCCGGCCAGCCTCATCCCCAGCAGGATGTTGGTGACGAATTCATAGGGCCGATAGGCCAGCCGCTTGATCTCGAACGGCCAGCCGAGCGCCTCCGCAAGCGCCACCATCTGCGCCTTGTCGCCGGCGCGAAATCCCGTCAACAGCCAGACCCGTGGCACTGCCTTGTCGGAAACGGGCTTCTCTTCGCTCACCATGCCGCCGCTTGTTTGAATGCCATTGCCATCGGCCCGAATACCGCTAATGCCGTCCTCGCAGGACGCCGGGTGTCGCGCCGCGACGCCTCATTGAACCAGCGCCGGTGACCGGTCAAGCCGTTTGTCCCGTGGCCCGCCGCCGGCGTCTCCGCTTCAAGGCTTCGCCTGGCCGGTCACCTGGCGCAAATGCTTCCACACGACATCGCTGACGGCGGCCACCGGCGCGCCTTGCAGGACCGGATCCGGCGCGCCGGTCAGCAGCAGGTTGACGGTGCGGTCATAGGTGTCGGCATCCAGCAGGCCGATCTTGTAATGCGCGGCATCGACCAAGCCGTCGACCGCATCGAGACTGGTCTTCAAGGTGGCGAGATCGCCGGCATCGGGGTTGCCCGTTCCCTTTGCTGTCGCCGTGGCGCCGGCGGGAGCGGCGTCGCCCGGGGTGTTGGCGCGCAGCAGGCGCAGGGCCGCGCCTCGATCGTCATGCAGTTTCTGCCAGCCGCGGATGCTGGCAGCGAGGAAGCGCGCGAGGAGGTCGAGGCGATCCTTGTCGCTGAGATCCTTGGTGCGGGCATAAAGCCCGTCTTCCAGCGTGCCGACGCCGAGCTCTTCGTAGCGGAAGACCATCCTGCTGTTGGGTGCAATGCCGCCGGCCCGCATCTGGCGCGGCGCCAGATAGCTGGTGGAGGTCACGCAATCGAGCCGCGCATCGCCCAGCGCCTGGGAAACGCGGCTCTGGCGCAGCACGGTGACGCCGTCCTCTTCGCCGAAGGTGCTGATGTTCAGCTGGCTCATCCAGGCATAGAAGGAACTCTCCTCGCCGCCGAACCAGACCCCGATCGTGGTGCCGTGCAGGTCGGCCGGCTTGGCGATCGGCGGCCGGCAGTAGAGACCGAGGCTGCTATGCTGGAAGAATTGCGCAACATGCTGGAGGGCGATGCCGCCTTGATGCAGCTGCAGCGCCACCGGCATCAGATCGACCGCCAGATCGGCTTTGCCGTCCGCCAGCAGCCGGCTCGGCGATTGTGCCGGATCGGTGATGAAGTCGACCGCAAGGCCATTGTTCCGGAAATAGCCCTGGTCCTCGGCCAGATAGAAACCGATGGTGCGGGGGTCGAGGCCCTCCGGCAGGGCGACGGTCAGGTGACGCGGCGCGGCATCGCCTGCTGCCGGATTTCCTGCTGCCGGATTCCCTGCACCGGTATTGCCCGAGGCGGGATTGCCGCTGATCGTTCCGCCGGCATTGCCGGCAACGGCGACATCGCAAGGCAGGGCACCGAGCAGCGCGAGGGCAAGACCGATCACGCGGGTGCCGGGTTTGCTGATGAGGCCATGCCGGCCGCGCCGCAGGACATGACATATCGGCGGCGGCACGCGCAGGCGGCTTGACAGGCAGGGGGCTGCCGGGCTTTGACAGGGCGCATGGTCATCCGGCTTGCGGCCCGCCGAATTCCGGCGCCGCCGGCAAAGGAGTGTCATTCTTGACTGCCTCATCTTGGAAACGACGGCAGACTACAGACGGCAATCAATTGGTCAAGGCAAGGCGATGCGACGCCGGAAAGTGGCGTATCGATGAAAGGCGAGGGGATGGTGGTGGCGGAAGAGCGGCAACAGGCTGACGCGGCCGGGGCGCCGTCGGCTCTTTCGATCATCGGCGCCGGCGCCTGGGGCACGGCACTCGCCGTGCTCTGCTGCCGGGCCGGATTGGCGACCAAGCTCTACGCCCGCCGCCCGGAACAGGTCATCGCGCTGCGGCAGCAGCGCGAGAACAGCCGCTATCTGCCGCGCATCGAGCTGCCGCCCGAGCTGGTGATCAGCGATGATCTGGGCGAAGCGCTGCGAACCGCCGCGCTGGTCCTCTACGCCCAGCCGGCGCAGCATTTCCGCGATTTCTGCCGCGCGGCCAAACCGCATCTTGCCGCGACCGCGGCGCTCGTCATCTGCGCCAAGGGGATCGAGCTCGGCAGCGGCCGGCTGCTGACGGAAATCGCCGCCGAGGAATTGCCGGGCCAGCCGGTCGCGGTTCTGTCGGGTCCCAGTTTTGCGACCGAGGCCGCGCTCGGCCTGCCGACCGCCGTCGCCATCGCCACCCAATCGCCCGGTCTCGCCGAACGTCTGATGGCGGCACTCAGCCAGGGCGGCTTTCGGCCTTACGGGGCCACCGATCCGATCGGTGTCGAAGTGGCGGGGGCGACGAAGAATGTTCTCGCCATCGCCTGCGGCATCGTCATCGGTCGTGGCCTTGGCGAAAATGCCCGGGCGGCCCTGATCACCCGCGGCATTGCCGAGGTCACCCGGCTTGCCGTGGCGAAGGGCGGCAAGGCCGAGACGATGATGGGTCTGGCCGGCTTCGGCGATCTCATCCTGACCTGCTGCAGCAGCAAATCGCGCAACACCTCGCTCGGCCAGGAACTGGGCGCCGGTCGCGAGCTCGCCCAAATTCTCGCCCACCGCCATACCGTGGCCGAAGGCGTGACCACGGCGCCCGCCTTGCGGCGCCTTGCCGACGATCTCGGGATCGATATGCCGATCTGCAGTGCCGTGGATCAGATCCTGCGCGGCGAGACCACGGTCGACGACGCGGTTCAGGCGCTCCTCGCGCGGCCGCTGAAGCGCGAATCCTGACGGCGATTTCGGCTGCCGCTGGCCTTCCTGTGGCCGGGCAGGGGCACTCCCGAGGACCCGTCGCCGCCGGCGACTCGGCGCGGCGGCAACTCCCGAAAGCAGAATGCGGCTTTGCCTCGTTGGCCCCTGGCCGCCGCGGGGAAGAAATCATTAACTGATTATTTTAAAACAAAAAAGATTCCCCGGCTCGATGCCATTTTTCTCTCTGGTTAAAAATGTTTCAATAGGGTAAAGTTTCTCCAAGGCCCTGAAGGGTCAAAAAAGAAGACTGTCTGGAGGAATGGGTGATTGTGCGGATCGCTTCCATCCTGGGAATCGAACTGCAATCACCCCAATAAGGGGGAGCCAAATGGCAAAGGATATGCAGTCCCGCATCGACGCCATGTTCCGGCGCGATAAATTGTGGGCCTTTGGTTTTGTCGTTGTGCTTTGGGCCACGTTGGCCTTCGTGTTTTTCAGCATCAATCCGCTTATTCCCGACGCGATGATGCGGGTAGTGATCGGCGTCGCCGCCGTCATCCTGGGCCTATTCAACACGGCCTCGATCACGGCGATGATCTCGCATTACAGCCACGACAAGAATTTCATTTACGAACTCGATATCCGCCATCTCGATGACGCCCATAAGGGGCATTGAGCCGGCGTGACGTGACCGCCCGGGCGTTCCCGGGCGAGGGTGACGTATTCATTGACGGCGTGTGCGGTCGGGGATTCCGGCTGCAGCAGATGCCGCGTGCCGTCGCGATTGGGAGGGAAAATGGCTCGCCAAAAATATCAACCACCGCAGCAAAGCGTTCTCGGCCAGATCATCGATGCAGCCCTGGTGCTGATCGCCGTCTTTCTGGCCCTGTGGGTGCCGCTGGCGCTCAATCTCGCCGGTGCGGCCACCCGCACCATCCTGCCGGCCGGCGTCACGCAGCAGACTGCGGCCGACGGCACCGTCACCTTTCCGGGTGCTACCTGGGAGAATCTCGGCCAGAACGCGGTGATGCAAAAGCAGTGGGAAGCGCTGGGCTATGACGTCAACGCGGCGGCGGCACTGATCACGCAGTGGTTCGACTACAGCTTCAGCTGGACCATGCTGGTGCTCACCACCATCGCCGTGGTCGGCTATTTCGGCTTCCTGCTGGCCTATTCCGAGAAGGAATACAAAGAAGTCATCGCCGAAAAATTCGACTGATCACGCCATCAAGCGCGACTGCGCGGCCAGGGGATCGCAACGCCGTCCGGGCGGAGGAGGATAAATGGATTTCTGGGACATTCTGCAATATGGCGCCTGGGGGGCGGCCGGCTTGCTGGTTTTATGGATGGTGCTCGATGCGACCCGCGTCAGCCGCCGCTTCAGCGAAGATGTGCTGACCAGCTCGCAGGAGGGCATCGACGAGCTTGCCCTGCAGCAAGAACAGCATAAGGCGGGGAGATAGCAATGTCGGATGTCGCCCTGGGCCAATCCGCGCCCTCTGTCATCAATCTCAAGAAAGTCCTGGGGCCGGCGCATGTCTGGGCGCTCGGCGTCGGCATCGTTCTGGTCGGCGAGTTCATGGGCTGGAACTATTCGGTCGCCAAAGGCGGCGCTTATGGCTCGCTGATCGCCTGCTTCGTCATGGGGCTGCTTTACACCTGCGTCGCCATGATCGATTCCGAGATCACCTCGACGGTGGCTGCGGCGGGCGGACAATATGCGCAGGCCAAGCACACGACCGGCCCGCTGATGGCTTTCAATGTCGGCCTCTATCTGGTGATGGCCTATACCATGCTGGAAGCGGCCGACGTGCTGGTGATCGGCGATCTGGTTCATGCCGGCGCGCTGGAGCTGGGGCGCGACAATGTCGATCCGCATCCCTTCGTCTTCCTGGCCGTGGCGGTCCTTGCCTTTCTCAATTACCGCGGCGTCTTCATGGCCCTGTCGGTCAATTTCCTGATCACCGCCATCGCTTTCGTCTCGATCATCATTCTGTGGATCGGCGTGCATCCCTTCGCGCCCGGCGAGATCACCCAGCACCAGCAGATGCTGGCGATCCAGCCCTTGCCGGAACTCTCCCACGTGCCCGGCCTGCCTTACGGCTGGCTCGGCGTGCTGGCCTCGTTCCAGTTCGGCATCTGGTACTATCTCGGCATCGAGGGGACCTGCCAGGCGGCGGAGGAAGTGCGCTCGGCCGGCCGTTCGCTGCCGCTCGGCACCATGACCGGCATGATCACCCTGCTGATCGCGGCGGCGCTCACCTGGTGGATCTGCGCCGGCATGCTGCCCTGGGATTATCTCGGCCAGGCCCTGGCGCCGCTCTATGATGCGTCGAAGATGAGCGGCAGCCTCTTCCTGCATATCCTGCTGTGGGTGGCCACGGTGTTTTCCGCCGTCGCCTCGGCCAATGGCTGCATCAATGACGCCTCGCGCGCCTGGTTCTCGATGGGCCGCGACCGTTACCTGCCGCAGTGGTTCTCGGCGGTGCACCCGACCTATCGCACGCCGTACCGCTCGATCCTGTTCCTCATTCCGATCGCCGTTGCCTTCGGCTTCACCGGATTGCTGGCGCAGACCATCACCTTCTCGATCCTCTCCGGCCTGCTCGGCTATACCTTCATGCCGATCAACGTCATGAAGTTCCGCCGCAAATGGCCGCTGGGATCGATCAAGCGCGGCTACGTGCATCCCTGGCACCCGATCCCGGCCCTGACGCTCTTCATCCTCTGCGTCGCGACCCTGTTTGCCGTCTTCCTCGGCTTCGGTTCGCAACTGCTGGCGATGATGGGCTTCTATATCCTGGCCTCGATCTGGTTCGCCTTCCACCGCTACAAATTCGTCAAACGCGGCGACCAGTTCACCATGTCCTGGCCGCGGCCCCGGAACTATTGACGATACGGGGCGAGGACGGCCGGATCGCGACAGTGATCCGGCCGTCTCGCGCGACCGCCGGAGTTTCGTTAAAATGCAATGAGTTTCCGGCGGCGTTGGTAACGACCCGTTAATACCGATCGGTGGAAACTATTCCCGATCGGTATTTTTTCATGAGTCGGATTCCGGCTCTTTGCAGAGAGAACAGCGATGACTACCGGCCTACTTTGCGCCACCGACGGATCGCCGATTTCCGAGAAGGCGGTGATTTTTGCGGTCGAACTGGCGACCAAGCTGCAGCAGCGGTTGACCTTCGCCACGGTCATTCTCGCCGCCGGCGAAGACATGCCGCCGCTCATCTGGGACGAGCAGCGCATCATGGCCAAGGATCTGCCGCCCGACCGGGAATTGCTGGCGGCGCTCAATATCGCCGTCCGCAATGGCCTGCAGCGTCTGACCTGCGTTCGCCTGCATGGCCAGCCGCCGGCGGCGGTCATCGTCAATTACGCGGAAAAGAACAACTATCATCACATCATCGCCGGCTCGGCGGGCTTGACCGGCGCCAAGCGCCTGCTGCTGGGTTCGGTTGCGGCCGATATCGTCTCCCTGGCGCATTGCCCGGTAACCATCGTACGATGAAAGTCATTGCTGGTTGAGACGGACCGGCGCGCATGATCCTGCACAATGCCATCCTGGTTCTGCTCGTGGCGGCGGCGATTGCCGCCCTCGTCTTCATCTATCGCCGCGATCAGCGGCGGCTGCGGGCGCGGCGCAGCCAGCTGTTCAAAGCCTGCCGCGATCTGTTTGAAGATGTCGCCGAACGCCAGGACGGGCTCGGCTATCCGATCCTGACCGGGCGCTATCGCGGCCAGCGCTTCCACATCGACGTCGTGATCGATCATATCGCCGTGCGCAAGGTGCCCAGCCTGTGGCTGCGCGTCTCGCTGCTCGCCGAACGGCCGCATCTCGCCACACTCGATATCCTGATGCGTGCGCAGAATGTCGAATTCTATTCGCCGGCCAACGATCTGCCGCACCGTATCGCGGTGCCGGAGGGTTGGCCCGCGGAGGCGGCGCTGCATACCGACGATCCCGATCATGTGTTGCCAACGCAGGTGATCACGCCGCATCTCGATTTCTTCCGCCAGCCGCAGGCCAAGGAGATGCTGATCACGCCGAAGGGGCTGCGCCTCGTCTATCAGGCAAGCCAGGCCGACAAGCTGCACTACCAGGTCCTGCGCCAGGCGAATTTCGACCTGCCGGTGCTCGCCCCCGATCTGCTGCGCGACCTGCTGGACCGGCTGATCGCCCTGCATCTGGCGCTCGAGGCAATGCCGCTTGCTGCCAAAGCGACCTGATGTGTCGATCTCAGCGCAAGCGTTGCCGCATCTTTGCGCCTTTGCCGAATGCCAAAGTTTGCGCTGGCACGCTGTGACAAATTCGCACATCATGATGCGCTGTTGGGCCTGAGATTCGCGGGGAGATGCGGATCCAGGCGGCGCGCATGACAATGAACAGGTGATAAGCCAGATTGATGTCGGATCAGCGCGCCCATCGTCGGCCTCCCAAGCCGCCTTTCCATCCCTATTTGGTCCTCGGCATCGCCGTGGTTCTGCCCGGCGTCGGTCAGGTGATCAACAATCAGCCCAATCGCGGCCTGCTCTTCCTGTTCACCATGATTGCCCTCGGCTACGTCACCTATCATCTGTCGACGCCTGAGATATCCCTGGTCGGCCGCTATGCCGGCGGGCTCTTCATGTATGCCTTGTCCTTGATGGATGCCTATAAGTGGGCGCGGATCAGATGGGTGATTTTCCACCAGCCGCCCCCGTCACAACCTACCGCCACGCTGCAGAAGGCGGAGGAAAACGCGGCCCGGGAGGCGGAACGGCCCTAGTCGCTGATGAACGGTGACGCGCTATCGCCGCCTTGCCCCTGGCTTTGGGCCGTGGCAGCGCCACCCCCCTCACCGCCAACTGGATCTTCAGCCAGGGCCAAGCGGGCGGTTAATATTCCGTGGCACCGGCCTGCCCTCGCGGCAGCTCGGCGACCGCCCCTCGGGCCGCTTCCGGCGGCTATCCGAAACGTGATCCACCCGCTCTTGAAAAGCCGAACCCCCTGCTTACTTCTCCTCGTGAAGTGGCTGGGCTAGCAGCGTCTTTTCGTGGGATTTTTTATTTACCCCGCGAAATTTTTTCTGTATGGTCCCGCGCACTCGCAACAACTGTTGAGCGACACGATGTCCGCAACCCGTCTTCGACGACGATCCATGCGCCGCCTGCTGGGCAGCAGTGGAATCGGCTGTGAACGAGACGGCGGGGCGGCCACGGTTTAGGCCCAGGTTCCCGACGGAGCGCCAGCCGACCCACACGGCAGGCGGACCTTCAGCTCCACGCTACTGACGCAAGCTTTACGCTTCGACGCATAGGGAACCTAGATCAATGTACATTCTGAAGCCCGAAACCCCTGACCTCGCCCCGGCCGTCGAGCAGCTGCTCGACACAGTTTTCGGTCCGGGGCGCCAAGACAAAGCTTCCTACCAGTATCGCGCCGGCGTGCAGCCGGTCGGCGAACTGTCCTGGACCGCCTATGCCGATGACCGGCTGGTCGGCACCATCCGCTATTGGCCGATCGTGGTCGGCGATGCCGGCCTGCAGGCGCTGTTGCTCGGGCCGCTCGGCATCGATCAGGAATTCGCGGGGCGCGGCATCGGCCGGGCGCTGACCTTCAAGACCTTGGAACTGGCGGCCGGCCTCGGCTACGGCCTGGTGCTGCTGGTCGGCGACGTCGATTATTACAAGCGCTTCGGCTTCGTGCCGGCGACGCCCTACGGCTTCGTCATGCCGGGCGAGAAGCGGCCGGAACGGCTGCAGGTCGCGGCCCTGCGCGAGAACATGCTGGATCCCGCCCGCCCGCTGCTGTCCGGCGGCGAGATCCATCACATCGACAGCACCGATGCCAAGCTGCTGACCACGGCGGCGATGGTGGGTGCCACGCTGACCGGTGCGCGCCGCGCCCGGAGGGTACATCGTCCCGCCAACAGCAACCGGCGACGAATCGCCAGCTGAGGACAGCCGCGCGAAGCGGCCGGCCTCCGGCGAGTGACCGGAGAGGCTGAGAGCGTCCAAGGGTAACTGGGTCCAAGCGTAACGGGAAGAGTCGGCGGAAACCGCCGGCTCTTTTCGTTTCGGCCAGGTGCTTCAGACCGCGTCCTCGCCGTCGAGGAACAGCCGATAGGCGGGATTGTCGGTCTCGTCCCAATAGGGATAGCCGAGCGCCTCCAGCGAGCGGGCGAACAAGGCGCGGCCCGGTTCAGGCACCTGGATGCCGGCCAGCACCCGGCCGAAATCGGCGCCATGGTTGCGATAATGGAAAAGCGAGATGTTCCAGCCGGGCTGCAGCGCTTCCAGGAATTGCAGCAGGGCGCCCGGCCGCTCGGGAAACTGGAAGCGATAGATCAGCTCGTCGCCGAGACGGCTGGCGCGGCCGCCGACCATGTAGCGGATATGCAGCTTGGCGACCTCGTTGTCAGTCATGTCGACGACGGGATGGCCGGCCTCGCGCAGCAGGGCGATGATCTGCTGCTTCTCCGTCTCGCCCTGTTTCAATTTGACGCCGACGAAGATGCGGGCCGGCTGGCCATGGGCATAGCGGTAATTGAATTCGGTGATGGCGCGGTCGCCGAGCAGGCGGATGAAGGCGCGATAGCTGCCGGGCGCTTCGGGGATGGTGACCGCCAGCAGCGCTTCGCCGCGCTCGCCGATCTCGGCCCGCTCGGAGACATGGCGCAGCCGGTCGAAATTGATATTGGCGCCGGAATTGATGGCGATCAGCGGCGCGGCGGGGGCGATACCCTCGCCGACATGGCGCCGCAGGCCGGCCAAGGCCAGGGCGCCGGCCGGCTCGGCGATCGCGCGGGTGTCGTCGAAGATGTCCTTGATGGCGGCGCAGATCTCATCGGTGGTGACCATGACGATGCCATCGAGCATGGCGCGGCAGAGGCGATAGGTCTCCGCGCCGACCCGCCGCACGGCAACGCCATCGGCAAAGAGGCCGACCTGATCCAGGGTCACCGGACCGCCCGCCGCGAAAGCCGCCTGCATGCCGGCGGCATCCGCCGGCTCGACGCCGAAAACCCTGATGTCGGGCCGCAGGAATTTCACGTAGGTGGCGATGCCGGCCGCCAGGCCGCCGCCGCCGATCGGCACATAGATGGCGCCGGTCCCGGCCGGCATCTGCCGCAGCAGCTCCACGCCGATCGTGCCCTGGCCGGCGATGACATCCGGGTCATCGAAGGGATGGACGAAGACCAGGCCGTCGCGCGCGGCAAGGGCCTCGGCATGGCCGCGCGCCTCGTCGAAGCCGTCGCCATGCAGCACCACTTCGCCGCCGAAGCGGCGCACCGATTCCACCTTGATGCTGGGTGTGGTGGTCGGCATGACGATGACCGCGCGGAGGCCGAGGCGCGCGGCCGACAAGGCGACGCCCTGGGCATGGTTGCCGGCCGAGGCGCAGATCACGCCGCGGGCGCGTTCGGCCGCGGACAAGGCCGCGATCTTGTTATGGGCGCCGCGGATCTTGAAGGAAAAGACCGGTTGCAGGTCCTCCCGCTTCAGCCAGACCTCGACGCCGAGCCGCGCCGAGAGCTGGCGCATCGGATCAAGCGGTGTTTCCTCGGCAACTTCGTAGACCGCCGAGGTCAATATGCGTCGAATATACTCTTGCATCTGTGATCGTTCCGTCCTTGCCGGCATCCGGCTCCCTAGGGTTCTAGAGGGCGTCGGCCCCGGAGGGAAGCGGATTGCCGTCTCGCGCCGGAGCCGGGCTTCGGTCCTCGCCGTATTTCCGGATTGCGAGGATGGCGATCAGGCCCGCCGCGCCGCGCCGGCTTGGCCGGTCGCCGCGGCCTCAAGGCGCGTCGTCGACATAGCGCTTGCGATATTCGGCGGGCGTCACGCCGACATGCCGCACGAAGGCGCGGCGCAGCATGTCGGCATTGGCGAAGCCGCTTTGCGTGGCGACCTGCTTCGGCACGCCCTGGCGGGTTTCCAGCAGCCGACGCGCCGCCGCCACCCGGGCCGCCTCGACCCAGGCTGCGGGCGTGATGCCGACTTCCTTGCGGAAAACCCGGGCGAAGTGGCGCGGGCTGAGGCCCACCCGGGCCGCCAGGCTGGCGAGATCGTGCTGCAGCGCCGGGTTGGCGGCAACGAAGCGCTGCAGCTCCTGCAGCGCCGACCGCCCTGCCGGCAGCGTGGCACCCTTGCGGCTGAACTGCAGCTGCCCGCCGGGGCGCTTGAAGAACATCACCAGCTGGCTCGCCACATTCTTGGCGACCTCCTGTCCCAGATCTTCCTCGATCAGGGAGAGCGAGAGATCGAGCCCGGCGGTAACGCCGGCCGCGGTGCGCAGCTTGCCGTCGCGCACATGGATGGCGTCCTTGGCGACCGTGACATTCGGATAGGCTGCGGCCAGGCGGTCGGCGACCGACCAATGCGTCGTCACATGCTTGTTTTCCAGCAAGCCGGCGGCGGCGAGAAAGAAGGCACCGGTACAGACCGAGCCATAGCGCCGGCTGAGCCGCGCATTCTTTTGCAGCCAGGCAATGACGGCCGGGTCGGGATTCATTTCCGCGGCGTTCGGGCAGCCGGCGACCAGCAGCGTGTCGATTTTCTCCTTCAGCGGATCGTCGATGACCTGATCGGGCAGCAGCCGCGTGCCCGAGGACGTGAGAAGCGGACCGGGCGCCGTCGCCACGACCGCCAGGCGATAGGCTTGATTGCCCGCCTGCAGATTGGCCTCAGCGAAAACATCCAAAGGGCCTGAGACATCGAGAAGCTGAACGCCCGGCAAGGCAAGAATCGCGACGGTTTTGGTCATCGTCTGCGCGTCCCCGGTCGTGGCCATTGGCGACGCATAATGACCGAATCCGGCGCCCAGGGTCAATTGAAGGCGCCTCCCGCCCTGCTTAGGCTCTCAGCCTCGCAACGCGAAAAGACGTGATTGCCGGATTGGATCGCCGCCGGGCTAGGAATTTCGGCCAGATGAACCGCTGGCCTGGCTGCCTGGGATGTCTGCCCCCGGATCGTCTGCCTCCGGCATCGTCCGCCTCCGGCATCGTCTGTCTTGCGTCGCGTGCTCGATGCTCACCGCGAAACCTTTTGATCAGAACGACGGAAGAGCGCGGTCGATAACAATTGCCCGCCGTCTCAACGCAATGGAGATTGGAACCATGTCGACAGAAAAGATTTTCACCAGTGCTACCGGCGCCCCTGTGGCCGACAACACCAATATCATGACCGCGGGCCCGCGCGGCCCTGCCTTGCTTCAGGATATCTGGCTGGTCGAAAAGCTTGCCCATTTCGATCGCGAGGTGATCCCCGAGCGCCGCATGCATGCCAAGGGCTGGGGTGCCTACGGGACCTTCCGCGTGACCCATGACATCAGCCGCTATACCAAGGCAAAGATCTTCAGCCGGGTCGGCAAGGAGACCCCGATGTTCGCCCGCTTCTCCAGCGTTGCCGGCGAACGCGGCGCGGCCGACGCGGAACGCGACATCCACGGCTTCGCCGTTAAATTCTATACCGAGGAGGGAAACTGGGACATCGTCGGCAACAACACGCCGGTCTTCTTCTTCCGCGATCCGCTGCGGTTCTCCGACCTCAACCACGCGATCAAGCGCGATCCGCGCACCGGCCTGCGCAGCGTCGACAATAACTGGGACTTCTGGACCTCGCTGCCGGAGGCCCTGCATCAGGTCACCATCGTCATGACCGATCGCGGCATTCCCCAAAGCTTCCGCCATATGCATGGCTTTGGCAGCCACACCTTTGCGATGATCAACGCCGTGCAGGAGCGTGTCTGGGTCAAGTTCCATTTCCGCACCCAGCAGGGCATCGTGAACCTCACCGATGCGGAAGCCGAATCCGTTGTCGCGAAGGACCGCGAAAGCTATGGCCGCGATTTGCTGACGGCGATCGACGGCGGCGATTTCCCGCGCTGGACGCTGTTCATTCAGGTGATGACGGAGGCCCAGGCCAAGACCTACAAGCACAATCCCTTCGATCTCACCAAGGTATGGTCCAAGAAGGACTACCCGCTGATCGAGGTCGGCGTGATGGAGCTCAACCGTTATCCCGACAACTATTTCGCGGAAGTCGAACAAGCCGCCTTCTCGCCCGCGAATATCGTCCCGGGTATCGGCTTTTCGCCGGACAAGATGCTGCAGGCACGTCTGTTCTCCTATGGCGATGCCCAGCGCTACCGGCTCGGCGTCAATTTCAACCATATCCCGGTCAACGCGCCGCAATGTCCGTTCCACAGCTATCATCGCGATGGCCGGATGCGGACGGACGGCAATCTGGGCGGTACGCTCAGCTATCACCCCAACAGCGCCGGGCTCTGGGCGAACCAGCCGGAATTCGCGGAGCCGCCGCTGTCCGTCGAGGGCAATGCGGATCATTGGGACCACCGGGTCGACGACGACCACTGGGAACAGCCGGGCAATCTCTTCAGGCTGCTGACGCCCGACAAGCAGAAGCTGCTGTTTGAAAATACGGCGCGCGCCATCGGCGGTGCGGCCAAGCATATCCAGGAGCGGCATATCGCCAACTGCACCAGGGCCGATCCCGCTTATGGCGCGGGGGTCGCCAAGGCCCTCGCCGAGCTGGCAAAGTAAGCCGGGCGTTTGCAGATCAAGGGCGGGATCGTCGATCCCGCCCTTTCTCGTCGGTTCATGCTTTCAAAAGCAATTATGCCGCCTGGACGCGGGCGAGGAAGGTCTCGACCGCGCCGCGCAGATTGGCCTGTTCCTGCAGCATCGCCTCGACCGACTGGGCGACGTCGCCGGCGGCGTCGCCGGTGCGTTGGCTGGAATCGGCGACCCCGGAAATGGTATGGGTCACCTCCTGGGTGCCGGCCGCCGCCTGCTGCACGCTGTGGGCGATTTCGCCGGTGGCGGCACCCTGTTCCTCGACCGCCGCGGCGATCGCCGTCGAATCCTCGCTGATCCGGCCGATCGCCTGCGAGATCGCATGGATCGCCTGGGCGGCGGCATCGGAATTGCTCTGGATCTCGCTGACGAGGCTGCCGATCTCCTGGGTGGCCTTGGCGGTCTGGCCGGCGAGGTTCTTCACCTCCTGGGCGACGACAGCAAAGCCCTTGCCGGCTTCGCCGGCGCGGGCCGCCTCGATGGTGGCGTTGAGGGCGAGAAGATTGGTCTGCGAGGCGATCTCCTCGATCAGCTTCACCACATTGCCGATCTGCTGCGCCGAGCGTGCGAGCGCATCGAAGGTACGGGTGGTCTCCTGCGCCTGGTTGACGGCATGGCGGGCGCCGTCGGCACTGGTGGTGACGCGCTGGGTGATCTCGGCGATCGAGGCCGACAGCTCTTCCGTCGCCGCCGCCACGGTCTGCACATTGCCGGCGGCTTCATTGGCGGCACCGGCCACGGCGGTGGCGCGGCCGCTCGATTCCGCCGCCAGGTTGCGCATGCTGCCGGCCGTCTGCTTCAACTGGTCGGCGGTGGCGGCGATGCTGCCCAGCGAGCTCTTCACGGCACCGTCGAACTGCTGGCACAGCGCCTGGACCTGATTGCCGCGGGCAATGTCGTGTTCGCTTCTGGCGGCGGCTTCCGCCTGCAGCCGTTCGGCTTCCAGCGCGCTGTTGCGCAGGCTTTCAAGGGCGAGCGACAGCTGGCCGAGTTCGTCCGGATGGCGCGGTGCCGGAACCGGTTCGTTGAAGTTGCGCTGGGTCAGCTGCGCCACGGCGTTCATCAGGATGCGGCTCGGCGCCGAGAAACGACGCAATACCGACAGGACCGCCCAGACCGACAGGAGCAGGGCGAGAATAAACGCGATGCCGGCGCTGACCATGACGATCAGCGCAAAGCTGCGAATCTCGTCGGCATGGGATACGGCCTGATCCAGGGCGGTGAAGCCGATCGCCAGGATCGCCTCGAATGGACTGTTGCACATCTTGTTGTAGTCGGTGACCGGCATGGCCGGCTGGCCGCTGCCGTCCATCTTGGTCATCAGGCTGTCCATCTGCGGCTGGACATCCTTGGTGGCCTGTTGTGCGGCGGCGACCTTCTCGGTGATGACGGAAGGCTCATCGGGGCGGTTGATCAGTTCCTGCAGCAAGCGGAAGCCGCTTTGATAGGAGCCGACGCCGTCCCGCCACGCCGACATCACCGCCGGGGTCATCGGCTTGCTGGCAACCACATTGGGCCGCAGCAACGAGCACTGATTGCCGAACTGGTCGCGAATGAGCCAGGCGAGCCGGCGCACCTGAACCATTTCCGCGATGAACGCGTCCTGCAGCCGGATCTGATTGCCGAGCTGGGTGGAAATCGCCGACAGCGTGGCATTGATATCGTTGATACTGGTGCGCCAGTCCTCGGGCGGGCTGGCGCTGCGTTGCCCGGCCGGCTGCGTAAACATCTGATCGACAAGGGCGTTGCGGCTCAGCATTTCCTGCCAATGCTGATTGAGCTGGGCCGTCAGCTGGTCCTTGTTGGGAATGTCGAGATCGGCGATGCGCGCGACGGCGGTCTGATAGCTTTGCGCCGTGTCGTCACGCAGCTTCTTCAGCTTGTCGCTGCTGTCATCGGTGGCGATCAGGAAAGCCGTCACCTTGGCGAGCTGGCTGCGGACCATCAGGATGGTGTTGAAGAGAATGCGATCGGCCTCCGTCGCCTCGGTCACGGTCGAGGCCGTGCGGTAATCGTTAAACCCTTGCACCGCAATGAAACCTGTTGCGGTCAAGAGGCTGACCAGGAGGAGGGTTTGCAGGACAATCAGCAGACGGGAAATCGACGTGCGGAACATGCGGCCATCCAACGGGTGAGGCGGCCGCGACGGAAGCTGCGGCCCGTGAAACAGCGGAGGCGTTCAGGATGGCCGACAGAGGTTGACTAAAACTTAAAATTGTTGCGCCGCAATATGACAGTTCAGAATCGCAAGCCGGTCGCCGCGGCGTGAAGATGCCCGAATGGGTATCTCCAGCCGGCTTAGCGTTCAGGTGGTCACGCGCGCGACAAGCATCGGCCCGCCGCGCGGGGGCAGGCGGCTAGGCCGCCTGGACGCGGGCGAGGAAGGTCTCGACCGCGCCGCGCAGATTGGCCTGTTCCTGCAGCATCGCCTCGACCGACTGGGCGACGTCGCCGGCGGCGTCGCCGGTGCGTTGGCTGGAATCGGCGACCCCGGAAATGGTATGGGTCACCTCCTGGGTGCCGGCCGCCGCCTGCTGCACGCTGTGGGCGATTTCGCCGGTGGCGGCACCCTGTTCCTCGACCGCCGCGGCGATCGCCGTCGAATCCTCGCTGATCCGGCCGATCGCCTGCGAGATCGCATGGATCGCCTGGGCGGCGGCATCGGAATTGCTCTGGATCTCGCTGACGAGGCTGCCGATCTCCTGGGTGGCCTTGGCGGTCTGGCCGGCGAGGTTCTTCACCTCCTGGGCGACGACAGCAAAGCCCTTGCCGGCTTCGCCGGCGCGGGCCGCCTCGATGGTGGCGTTGAGGGCGAGAAGATTGGTCTGCGAGGCGATCTCCTCGATCAGCTTCACCACATTGCCGATCTGCTGCGCCGAGCGTGCGAGCGCATCGAAGGTACGGGTGGTCTCCTGCGCCTGGTTGACGGCATGGCGGGCGCCGTCGGCACTGGTGGTGACGCGCTGGGTGATCTCGGCGATCGAGGCCGACAGCTCTTCCGTCGCCGCCGCCACGGTCTGCACATTGCCGGCGGCTTCATTGGCGGCACCGGCCACGGCGGTGGCGCGGCCGCTCGATTCCGCCGCCAGGTTGCGCATGCTGCCGGCCGTCTGCTTCAACTGGTCGGCGGTGGCGGCGATGCTGCCCAGCGAGCTCTTCACGGCACCGTCGAACTGCTGGCACAGCGCCTGGACCTGATTGCCGCGGGCAATGTCGTGTTCGCTTCTGGCGGCGGCTTCCGCCTGCAGCCGTTCGGCTTCCAGCGCGCTGTTGCGCAGGCTTTCAAGGGCGAGCGACAGCTGGCCGAGTTCGTCCGGATGGCGCGGTGCCGGAACCGGTTCGTTGAAGTTGCGCTGGGTCAGCTGGGCCACGGCGTTCATCAGGATGCGGCTCGGCGCCGAGAAACGGCGCCGCACCGCGAGAATCGCCCAGACTGCAAGCAATATCGCGAGAACCAGACCGATGAGCGATCCGATCACCACGGTAAGAGCGTGACTGCGGCGTTCATCGGCATGGGCCACCGCCTGATCCAGCGCCACATAGCCGATATTGAGGATCGACGTGAAGCCATCGGAAAAGAGCGCATTGAAATCCTTCGATTCCATTGCTGCCTGGCCGTTATCGCTGAGGCCGGCGATGAGGCTGTTCAATTTTCCCTGCTCGCTATCGGTCAGATCCTGGGTGCTCTTCACCGCACCGGTGATGGCGGCCGGCTCATCGACGCGGTTGATCACTTCGGCGATCAGCTTGAAGGCGGCGTGATAGGCGCCGATCAGTTCGTGCCAGTTGGCGTTCAGTTCCGGCGAGAGACGTTTGCCGCTGATGACATTGCCGCGCAGGATGGCGATCTGGGTACCGAAGCGGTCGCGAATCAGCCAGGCGGCGCGGCGGATCTGCACCATCTCGGCGACGAAGGCATCCTGCAGGCGAACCTGATTGCCGACTTCGACGGAGACGGCCGACAGCACGTCATTGACGGCATTGACGCTGTTGCGCCATTCCTCCGGCATATTCTGATCGCGCTGGGCGAGCGGCTGGGCCAGCGCCTGATCGACCATTGAATTCTTCTGCTTCATCTCCTGCCAGCGTGCCGCGAGATCGGCGCTCAGCTTGTCGCGATCCGGAATATCGATATCGGCGATGCGGGCGACGGCTTCCTGATAGGCGGCGTCTACGTCGGCGCGCAATTTCTGCAGCGGGGCCGAAGTGTCATCGGCGCTGATCAGCATGCCCTGAACACGCGACTGCTGGCTGCGGATGGTGATGATGGTCTTAAACAGGACTCGGTCGGTCTGCGTCGCATCGAGAATGCTGAGCGAGGTCCGGTAATCGGAAAGGCCGCCGATGGCGAGGATGCCGGTGGCAGTCAACAAGCTCAACAGCAGCAGGACCTGCAAAGCGATCAGCAGGCGTGAAATGGATGTGCGAAACATGAACGACCTCAGGCTTTCGATGCGGGCAACGTAGAGTCACGGCATCTCCATCCTGCGGCTCAGTTCTGAAATAATCTTTAATGGAAGCACTGGGGGGTACGATTCAACGTCGCGTGGCGGCGCCGGCGATCGCAGGTTCGCCAAGCCCAGACGGACGCTGCTCAGCTACGCGCCCATGTGTGTGATAACGAAAATGATTTGATACAAAAGAAAAGGCGGAGCCATGGGCTCCGCCTTTTAGGACAGTGTTCTTTATGCTTAGAGGCGGATTCACGTTTTAAGTGGGAGCCTATCTGCTTCCACTTAAAACGATCGCGCTCTAGCCGAGATGCATCCACACCGACTTGGTCTGGGTCACGGTCAGCAGCGTCTCGAGGCACTTGTCGCGGCCCATGCCGGACTGCTTGAAGCCGCCCCAGGGCTGGGTCATGTCGCCATGGTCGAAGCAGTTGACCCAGACCACGCCGGCCTCGATGTCGCGCGCCGCCTTATGGGCGAGGTTGACATCGGAGGTCCAGATCGAGGCCGCCAGGCCATAGATCGAATCATTGGCGATCTCGATCGCGTCTTCGACCTTCTTGAACGGCAGGACGGCGCCGACCGGGCCGAAGATCTCTTCCTGGGCGATGCGCATCTTGTTCTTCACGCCGCTGAAGAGCGTCGGGGCGACATAGGAGCCCTGCTCCAGGCCCTTCGGCACATTGCCGCCGAATTCCAGCTTGGCGCCTTCCTTCTTGCCGATATCGATATAGCCGAGGACGCGCTTCTGCTGGCCCTTGTCGACCAGCGGGCCCATGGTCGTTGACGGGTCCAACGGGTCGCCGGGGCTGAAGCTGGCCTTGGCCTTTTCCTGGAACTTGTGGACGAACTCGTCATGGATCTTGGCTTCGACCAGGATGCGCGAGCCGGCATTGCAGACCTCGCCCTGGTTGCCGAAGATGCCATTGACGGCGTATTGGATCGCCATGTCCATGTCGGGCACGTCGGCGGTGATGATCTGCGGGGTCTTGCCGCCCGTCTCGGTCGTCACGCGCTTCATGTTCGACTGGCCGGAATAGACCATCATCAGCTTGCCGATCTCGGTCGAGCCGGTGAAGCCGATCTTGTCGACATCCATGTGCAGCGCGAGCGCCTTGCCGACTTCCTCGCCGAGACCCTGCACGACGTTGAAGACGCCGGCCGGGCCGCCGGCTTCCATGAACAGCTTGGCCATCAGGCAGGCCGAGAGCGGCGACTGCTCGGCGGGCTTCAGCACGACGCTGTTGCCGGCGGCCAGAGCCGGCGCCGTCTTCCAGGCCGCCATCATCAGCGGATAGTTCCACGGCACGATGCAGCCCACCACACCCAGCGGCTGGCGCAGGATATACTGGAATTCGGTCGCCGCGGTGTTGGTGACGACACCTTCGATCTTGTCGATGGTCTCGCCGAAGAACTGGAAGGTCAAAGCCGAACCCGGTACGTCCGAGTTCAGCATGTCCATGACCGGCTTGCCCATGTTCAAGGTATCGAGCAGGGCAAACTGCAGCGCGTTCTCACGGATGAGATCGGCGAAGCGATACATGATGGCCATGCGATCGCGCGGTGCCATGCGCGACCAGACACCGCTCTTGAAAGCCTTGCGCGCCGCCTTGACGGCGAGATCGACATCACCCGCATCGCCGCGCGTGACTTCGGCGAAAACTTCGCCGGTCGCCGGATTGATGCTTTCGAACTTCTTGCCCTTCTTGCCTTCGACGAACTTGCCGTCGATGAAATGGCGGGTTTCGAACTTCAGCTTGGATGCGTATTTGTAGAACGACTTCTTGTCCAGTTTACGAGCATCTTCCAGATTCATGCCTGACATCTCCTCTTGGCATTGCCGTCTTGTCGCGGATTGTTCCGCTGTCGACGACGAAACTGACCGACAGCTTATAGCACCGGGATCGCGCGTCGAGCTAGGGCCGGTCGGTTAACGCGGCCGGCAAATCAGACAAGGCAGCGGCAAATTTTCGACTCTGCGTTCAAGCTGTGTTCAAGCGGCTCGGTGCGATCTGACGCGCTCGCGGTGCCACACATAGAGGCCGGTGGCAATGATCACAGCGGAGCCGATCCAGGTGGTGGATCGCGGCCAGTTGCCAAACCATATCAGGTCGATCAGCACAGTCCAGATCAACATCACATAGCTGAAGGGCGCCAGCACCGCGCCGGAGGCATAGCCATAGGCCTTGATTGCCATGAAATGCGAAAAGGCGCCGCTGAGGCCGAGAATTAATAGATAGCACCAATCAAGTGCGGTGAGCGGTTGCCAGATCCAGGGCAGCGCGAGGCTGCAACCGATCATGCCGACGACACCGGAGAAAGCCAGCGTCGTCACGGCCTGGTCGTGGGCCGCAACCACGCGGGTCATGACGGTATAGGTGGCGTTGAAGCTTGCCGTCAGCAGCGGCAGGAGCAGCCAGGGATTGGCCAGGGTCAACCAGCCGTGGCCGGTCGAGCCGTGAGCGACACCCTGCAATCCCGGCGAGACGACGATCAGCGCGCCGCACAGCCCGATGCAGACCGCGATCCAGCGCCGGCGACCGACGAACTCATGCAGAAACAGGAATGACATCGCTGTCACGAACAAGGGCTCGATGAAACCGATGGTGGTCGCCTCCGCCAGGGTGATGAAGCGGACGCTGAGAAAGTAGAGGCCGGTCGAGCCGAACAGCATGGCCGAACGAAACAGCTGCAGCCACAAGGCGCGCGGCCGGATGAGCGGTATCCATGCCTGCCGGCTGGTGAATGCACCGCGGCCGAGATAGAGCGGCAGGACCAGGAAGTGGAAGAGATAGCGGCCCCAGGCGACCTGCAGCACCGGCACGGTCTGGGCGAGGTGCTTCGCGGTCGCATTGAGCAAAGTGAAGCCGAGACCGGCGGCGATCAAAAAGGCAATCGCCCGGAGCGGCTGATCCTGCCGCCGCGGGCCCGGCGCGGTGTTCATTTGTACGCCGTGCTCATCGGTGCGTTGTGGTCATCGGTACGCGCTGCTCATGACTAGCTGGCAGCCCCGCCGGCGGTTGCCGCCATGACGGCGCCGGCCGGATTGAGGCGCTCGGCCGCCACGCTCTCGATACAGGCGCGCATCTGTTCGTCACCCTGCATCAGCGCCTGCAGGTCGCGCGCCGACAGGGCCAGCAACTTGCAGAAGCCCAAGGCGACGACATCGGCATTGCGCCGCTGGCCCGTCAGCAGCGCCAGTTCGCCGAAGAAGGTGCCGCTCCCGAGCTCGATGCTGCGCCCCGGCAGTTTCACCGTGACGGCGCCCGAGGCGACGAAATACATGCTGTCGCCGCGTTCGCCGGCGCGGACCACGACTTCATCGGGAATGAGCAGGCGCGGTTTCAGCAGGCGGGCGATGCGGGCCTGGGCTTCGGCCGACAGGGTCTGGAAGATCGGCACCCGGGCGATCAGCTGCGTCGCCGTCAATTCGGTATCAAGCTGCGGCCGCCCGTCGAGGCCGCCCCAGCGCTGGCGCACGCCCTGCTGCAATTCCGACAGCACCTCGCCGCCGATCATCGCCTGATGGGCGAGCTCTTCGTAACTGTCCAGCTCCATCTGCCGGGCGATGCGGCCGAGATAACGGCGCTGCAATTCGCGGGCGTAATCGGGATATTGCAGCTTCAGGGCCTGCAGCGCGGCGCTGACGGCGACCAGACGGTCGCCGGTGATGCCGCCGACGATCTTGGCCGCCTCGGCGCCGAGCAGCGGAGCAAGGCGCGTGCGGCAGAAGGTGACGAGATCGACCACGACGATGCGCTGGTTGAGCAAGATCTCGAAGCGGTCGGCCAAGGCCCAGGCCAAAGGCTGCGAGATTCCGGTCCATTGCTGCAGGCGCAGGGCGAGCTGGAAACGCCAGGAGACCTGAAGGTTCTCCGTCACGGCGGCGCGATAGGCCTCGATGCCGCTGGCGCGCAGCACGTCGCGCAGATGGCCGCTCTGGCCGATCAGGATTTCGGCGATCTGCCGGGTCGTGATCTGCGCCTTCAGATTGGTGAAATAGCGCTCGTCCTCCTGGATGCTGAGCACCGTCAGGCCGACGCGGGTGAGATCGGCCGTGCTCAGTTCCAGCGACGCATCGCCGGGTGCCGTCTCCAGCGCCTTGCCGTCACGCACCACCCGGTCATAGACCTTGGCAATGGCGGCGCTCACTTCCGGGTCGATGCGTTCGCGTTCGGCAATGTCGTTGAGGCGGTCGCGGATCTCTTCCGCGGACATGTCGAGCGCGCGGTCCTTGATCGCCTGCTGCAGCGGCGTCAGGCGGTTGAGGCCCAGCGCCTGCATGACGAAACGCAGGCTGGTGCCGTTGATGAACAGCGTCAGCAGCACGAAGCCGGTCACCGTGGTGGCGACGAAGTCGCGCACGCCGCCGTCGATGTCGGGATTCTCCGTCACCGCCAGGGCCAGCGCCAGCGAGACGGCGCCGCGCAATCCGCCCCACCACATCACCGTCTTCATGCCGGTGCTGATATCGCCGCCGCGGTTGAGCTTGCGCATCAGGGGCAGCAGGCCGAAGACCACGGCGGCGCGGGCCAGCAGGCTGGCGAGATAGAGCACCAGGATCAGCAGCACATCGAGCCAGCTGAGATCGCGCATGGTGCGCGGGATCAGCATGGCGGCGAACAGGAAGATGAGCGAATTGGCCCAGAAGCCGAGCTGGCCCCAGGCGCCGTCCAGCTTCTCATAGGTCTTCGGCGCCATGCGCGTCCGCCCGACCGAGCCGATGGTGAGTCCGGCGGCGACGCAGGCGACCACGCCGGACACATGCAGGTAATGTTCGGGCAGCAGGAAGCTCAGATAAGCAAGCGAAATGGTGAGGGTGATCTCGGCCGTCGACCAGCCGCGCACCAGGGCGAAGAGCAGGCAGGTGATCTGCCCCATGACATAGCCCGCCAGGGCGCCGCCGAGAAAGCTGAACAGGAAGGTGCCGACGGCCGACCAGCCGTTGATCGGGCTGCCCTGCAACAGGGCATCGAGCAGCAGGATATAGAGGGCGATGGCCGCCGCGTCGTTCAACAGGCTTTCGCCTTCGACCAGCAGCGACAGGCGTCGCGGCGCGCCGATCTCGCGGAAGATGGCGACCACGGCGGCGGGATCGGTGGTGGCGACGATGGCGCCCAGCAACAGGCAGGCGGTCAGGCCATAGGGCGAGATGGCGGCCAGCGCGTAGCCGCCGACGAAGGTGCAGATCACCACCGCCACCACCGCCATGGTCATGACCGGGGCGATATCGTCCAGCAGCCGCCGGACATTAATCGCCAGGGCGGTCTCGAACAGCAGGGTGGGGACGAAAACGTACAGGAAAGTCTCGGCCGAGATATCGAAATGCTGCAGTGCAGCAATGAAATCGTCCAGCACCGGCCGATGGGCCAGCGGCTCGGCATTGGCCAGGACGCCCAGCCCGCAGCCGACGATCGCCAGTAACACCGAATAGGGCAGCCGCAGCCGGCTCGCCAGGGCAGGCAACAGGCTGGTTACCGCCAGCAGGCCGGTCAGGCCGAATACAATCAGTCCAATGGTCGACATAACTCCCCCTCCGGCTGAACAAACTAAAGGGCTAAGGCCGGAGAGGGAAGTGGCCAACCGGCGGCCGGCCGATCATCGGCGAACGACTGTGATCGTGATCGCCCTTTCGGGCTGGCGGCAGTTGCTGCCGCCGTTTTGCATCCCATTTATTCAACAGGGGGACCCGATAGGAGATATCCATGACTGGCCTGAATTCCCCTAAATCCAATTTCCGCATGCTCGCCTTGTCTGTCACGGCCCTGACATTGGCCGTTTCCAGCCCGGCTTTGGCCGCATCCGCGCCGCCGGCCCAGACCTCTCAGGCCGGCACCTCGGCGCAAGCCCAAACCCAGCCGCCGCTGACCTTTCCGCCGGCTTCTGATTGCGCCTTCCTCGGCGGCGACGCGGGGAAGCGCTGCGAGGCGCGGCGGGCCGGGGCAGAAGATGAATATGCCCGGGTCCGGTCCGGCGAAACAAAGCTGGCGCCGGGCGTGCCCTCCAGCAGCGGGGGCGAGTTCACGCCACTGTCCAATGGCGGCTCGCTGGGTGGCTTCAGCGAAAGCCCGATGCCGGCCCCGAGCGAGGAACCGGCGCCCGAAACCAGATCCTTCAGCCCCAACAGCATCGGCAATCCCTGGGCCGGCACGCCTTACGACAACGGCACCGGGATGCCGCCACGCTAGCGGACTTGTCCGGCCGGATCGTTCCGGCGGGAGGCGGGACGGGCGGGATGATCGTCAACCCGCCTTGCTGATCGCGACATAGACTCCATCCCAATCGTCCGGCGGCGGATGCCGGCGGAATTCGGCGATGCGGCGCTCATAAAGATCGTAGAGGCCGGCGATGGCGGCCGGGGCCACGTCGCGGCAGGCGGCGAGCGCCGCGGCGGCGACATCCCATTCGCATTGCCGGTAGGCGCCGAGCAGGGCGATATGCCGCGCGCGCAATTCGCGGAAGGCGGTGCTGTCGGCGGCTTGCGCATCGCCCAGCGCGGTGAAGATGCGCACCGGCAGAATCTTGCCTTTGACCCTCACCTGGTCCAGTTCCAGCAAGGCGAAATCGGGTGCCGCGGCGGCGGTGTCGTGGCCGATGACGAGGTCGACGCCGTAGGAGGCCGAGAGCGCCTCGAGGCGCGAGGCGGTGTTGACGGTATCGCCGAGGACCGTATAGGCGAGACGCTGCTCGGAACCCATATTGCCGACGCAGCCCGGACCGGTATTGAGGCCGATGCCGGCCCGGATCTCCGGGATGGCGCGGCCGGTGCGGGCCGCCTCGCGCTGAAATTCCGCATTCAGCCTGGCCAGGGAATCGCGCATTTCGAAGGCCGTCAGCAACGCCTCGCGGCCGTGTTGCGGGACGTCGAGCGGCGCGTTCCAGAACGCCATGATGCAATCGCCGATATATTTGTCGATGGTGCCCTGGTGCTTCTGGATGATATCCGTCATCGGCGTCAGATAGCGGTTCATCAATTGCGTCAGCGCCTGCGGATCAAGGCTTTCCGAGATCTTGGTGAAACCGCGGATATCGCTGAACATGATGGTGAGATCGCGAATCTCGCCGCCGAGGCCGCGCCGGTCCGGATTCTGCCGCAACCGGTCCACCATGACGGGCGAGAGATAGAGCGAGAAGGTATTGCGGACCTGGCGGCGCTCCCGCTCGGTGCGCAGGAAATTGATCATCGTCCCGGTCACGAAGATCAGGAAGATGGTTGCGCTGGGATAGATCGGGTCGATCTGCAGACGCAGCAAACTGAAGAGATACCAGGAGCCGATGATGGCGATCGCCAGGGCCATGCAGGTCAGCCCCAGGCCAATCCAGGCGCCCCGTCGCCGTACAGCGACGATCATGCCGGAGCCGAACAGAAAGATATAAAGCAGCTCGGTGCCGAACGCCCAGTAGGGACGGATCAGCTGCCGGTCATCCAGCAGCATCGTGGCCAAGGCCTGCTCGATCGCCATGGCGTGAAATTCGACGCCCGGCATGTTGGGCGTGATCGGGCTTGGTTTCCGGTCGTTCAACCCTTCGACCGTGGCGCCGATGAGAACAATGCGGCCCTCGACCAAACTGCGGTCGAAATCCGGCTTTGTCAGATCGGCGATGGAGAAAAAACGCTGTTCCTGATGTCCCGTGTCATACAGAAGAATGTCGCCGGAGGGCGTTGTCGCGATGGACTTTTGTGAGTTGAAAGCGCGGCCGATCTTTATTTGGCCGATACCGCGCCCGAGCCAGGTCAGAAAGCCCTCCTGGCCATTGCCGACCGATCGCAGCAAATAGGATGGCCCACCATCGGCGACACGCAAGGCCTCGGCCGCAAGGGTCGGCACGAAGTTGCTCTCAAAGCGCTGCACCAATGGCACGCGTCGGATGATGCCGTCGAAATCGGGCGCGACATTGACCGACCCCAAGCCTGCCGCCGCCTGCTGCAACATCGGCAAGGGCGTAACGATATAGGGGTATTTGCGGGTGAATGCGCTGGGGTCATTGCCGGCGAAGGAAAAGCCGCCGGTCGGGCTCGGCTTGTCCTGGGTTCGCTTCGGGTCCTCGTCGGCCATGCTGAAAGCGAGCACGACCGGCATGGGATGCGAATCGTTCGGCTTCTGACGGATCGACTGCGCAAAGACGATGTCATTGCTCGGCAGCTCGTTGAGGGCTTGCTTCGCCGCCTCGAGTTCCGGCGAATCCGGCAACCGGTCGATGATCGCTTCCGGCGAGGTCCGATCCGGCTCGATGAACAGCACGTCGACGACCGCCTCTATCGCGCCGAATTGATGCAGCCGGTTGATCAGCATGGCCAAGGTGGTGCGCGGCCAGGGCCACTGGCCGAATTTCTTCAGACTCTGCTCGTCGATGGCGGCGATCCGCACCGGCAGGTCCGGGTCATAGACATGCGGCTTCAGCCGCTGATAGGTATCGAAGGTGACGTTGCGCAGATATTGGATCGGGGTCGGATCGAGCGAGCGGATCGCCAGGGCGCCGATCAGAATGACAAGCGGGATGAGGATATCCGCCACTGCCTGCAACCGGGTCCAGGCCTGGGCCAGGATTCCACGCTCTTTGCTCATGATCACTTCAAATGTCCGGGTCCCCAGGGGACTATAACAGCTTCGCCGCAGGCCTGCATCCGGCCTTGCCGCCGCGGCCGGCCCCGTTTTCGCCCCTGCCCCATCCGGCCCGTCTCCGGGGAAGGCGTTGTCGGGAAAGCCCGCCTATGCTACCAGGAATGCATAAGGGGAGGCGTTCGATGGGCCGAGAAACCAACGACCGCGTCGCCAGCCGAAGCCAGGCGGTGGCGCAATTGCGGCAACTGACCGACGACCAGCCCGGCCTGGGCCGGCAAAAGGCGGCGGCATCCCGCATGGCTGCGCCGACCGCTGCCGCCGCCGCCACGGCTGCCGATCATCTGGCTGCGGAAAAGGATTCTGCGGAGCGGCTGGGCGGCGACAGATCCGCCGATCTGTGGCTCGGCCAGCAATTGCGGGTCCTGCGCCGCGGCCGGGGCCTGTCGCTGGTGGAGCTGGCCGACCGGACCGGACTTTCCATCGGCAATATCAGTCAGATCGAACGCGGCGTCTGCTCGCCTTCGGTGCGCTCCTTGAAAAAGCTCAGCGAGGCCCTGCAGGTTTCCATCGGCGATCTCTTCCAGGATGCCGACCTGCCGCCCGCTGCCGAGATCAATTACATCGTCCGCAAGAAGACCCGGCCGCTCCTGAAGCTCGGCGCCACCGGCGTGCAGAAGGAACTGCTCACGCCGACCACGCCGGGCGCGCTGCAGATGCTGATGGTGACGATCGCGCCTGGCGGCTCGTCCGGACCCGATCACTACACCCATCGCGGCGAAGAATCCGGCCTCGTCCTCGCCGGCTCGCTGGAACTCTGGATCGAGGATGAATGCTTCATCCTGAAGGAAGGCGATACCTTCCGCTTCAAGAGCACGCAGCCGCATCGCTTCGCCAATGCCGGCGCCAATACGACCAGCGTGCTCTGGGTGCAGACACCGCCGGGTTATTGAGCCGGATCGCGGCTCGCCGGATATTCCTGGAAGGCTCCTCACCCTGACCCTCTCCCCGCTGTCGCGCGGCGAGGGGCGTGTTCGCCGTGTTCACGGTGAAGATTGTTGCGAGCGGAGGCGCTGAGCGATCCCCGGCCTTGACACGTCGCCGCTTAACTTGAATCCCCGCTCAATTTTCAATGAAAGCATTGATCTCTATTTCAGTCTGGCCGTAAGCTCGCTGCCACAATCGCCGCCGACAAGAGCGGCAGCGGCATGACGTCGTCAACTGCGAGGACCGCGCGTTCGGCGCGCCGCCATCGCCGTCGGATGCGTCGACAAGGGAGCGAGCATGAGCGGCAAAACCATTGTGTTGTTTCCGGAAGCGGCCTTCGGCCCGGCGCTGAATTGCGTCGGCATCGCGCAGAGCCTGCGCGCCAAGGGCCATAATCCGGTCTTCGTCTGCGACAAGGGCTTCAAGGGCGTCTTCGAGAAATACGGCTTCGAGGAAAATCTCGTCGATATGTCGGGCGGCCTGTCGGATGAGGAGATCGCGCGGTTCTGGGCCAATTTCATCGCCGAGAAACAACCGCATTTCCGGCTCTCGCCGATCGATCAGCTGCCGACCTATGTGATTCCGGTCTGGGATGCGATCGTGGATTCCGCCATTCTCGCCGAGGAAGGATTGAACGCGCACCTGCAACGCATCAAGCCGGATCTCGTCGCCGTCGACAACGTCATTCTGTTTCCGGCAATCAAGCGCGCCGGCTGCCCCTGGGTGCGCATCATCTCCTGCTCGGAGAATGAGATTCCCGACCCCGATATTCCGCCGCATCTCTCCGGCTGCCATGAGAACGACAAGGCCGGTTTCGCGGCTTTCGAGAACCGCTTCCTCGATCTGGTGAAGCCGGTCCATGCGCGGATGAACGATTTCCTGGCGCGGCTCGGTCATCCGCCTTATCCGCTGGGCCAGTTTTTCGAAGCTTCGCCCTCGATGAACCTGTTGCTTTATCCCAAGCCCCTGGCTTTCAAACGGCGCACGCCGCTCGATCCCAGGCAGTTCCAGTATCTCGAAGGCTGCGTGCGCGACGAAGGCGTCTATCAGGTGCCGACATTTGCCCAGAACAACGACAAGCCGCTGATCTATGTCAGCTACGGCTCGCTGGGCGCGGCGGATGTCGATCTCTACAAGCGGCTGATCGCCTGCTTTGCCAAGCTGCCCTATCGCTTCCTGATGAATGTCGGCGATTACATCGACGAGTACAAGGACGTGCCGGGCAATGTGCATCTGGAGAAATGGTATCCGCAGCCGGCGGTCATTCCCCATATCGATCTCTTCATCCATCACGGCGGCAATAACAGCTTCAACGAGGCGCTTTATTTCGGCAAGCCGGCGATCATCATGCCGTTCTGCTGGGACGGGCTCGACAATGCGGCGCGTATCCACGACACCGGCTATGGCGAGCAATTGCCGCGCTATAGCTGGACCGAGGAACAGCTCGCTTCCTGCATCGCGCGGTTGCTGGGCGATGCCGCGATGAAAACGCGCCTTCAAGCCGTCGCCAGGCATATGCAGGCCGCACAGGGCACCGAGAAGGCGGCCAATATCCTTGCCGAAATCGCCACGACAGGAAGCTTCAAGCCGTGAGCACCAATCTCATTTCCAGCGCGCCGCATATCGCCGGGGCGCTCGCCTATGACGATCTCGCCGATTGGGGCGAGCAGCCGGATTGCCTGGCGGGCCCCTCGCATTCCAGCGGCCGCCTGCTCTACAAGCGGCCGGATCCCGGCGTCGGCGGCAATTCGCCGGAGGCCGGCCTCTGGGTCTGCACGCCGGGCAAATGGCCGCTTTCCATTCCGCGCGACGAGTTCTGTCATTTCATCGCCGGCCGCGCCACCTATCAGCGTGACAATGGCGAGGTCATTGAGGTAACACCGGGCACCTGTGTTCATTTCACCGCCGGCTGGACCGGCATCTGCACGGTCCATGAGACTCTGCGGAACGTTTATATGCTGCGATAGGAATCATCATCATGACCACCCCCACACCGGTGCTGCGCAACCCCAAGGACGTGACCGAGCTCAAGGACTGGGGCCCCGTTCCCACCATGATCGAAGGCCAGTCCATGACCTCCGGCGTGCTGCTGCATAAGGGCCCCAATGGCGAGAACGAAACCGGCATCTGGGTCTGCACGCCGGGCTTCTGGAACTGCCATGTGACGCGCGACGAGTTCTGCCACTTCCTGCTCGGCCGCTGCACTTATACGCATGAATCCGGCGAGGTGATCGAGATCACGCCGGATACCATCGCCTTCTTTCCCCGGGACTGGAAAGGCACCTGCCGGGTGCATGAGACCGTGCGCAAGGTCTATATGATCCGCTGAATGAACCGCCGACCGGGCCGCTGCCCGGACGAATCCGTGTGCGACATCATGTCAGATACCTGCAATCCGCTTTCTTCCGCCGGGGCGGCCCTCTATCCTGGCCGCGAGAACCGAGTGGAGGGGGACTGAGCGGGGGTGCCATGGAACGGCGATCGGAAGCAAAGCGTAAGCGCATATTGGCCGGGGCGATCGTGAGCGGCCTCGGCTCGGTTTTTCCCGGCGCCGCCCTCTATCTTGCCGTCAATCTTCTCGTCGCACAGCCTGCCGCCGCAGCTGATCTCGTGGCCGAACAGGCGACGTCATCGGTGACCGTGGACCAGGACGATAAAGGCTTTCACATCCATACGGAGAGCCGCAATTACCTCTATAATTCCTTCGTCGCGGCAACGGTCGAGGCGACCACGACGGCGCCGCTGCTGCGCCAGATCCTGCTGGTCGAAAAGGTCAGTACGCTGACCGAAGCAGACAATGAAGATCCCGAATATGAGCCGAGCCTGATCAAGGTGACGGTCTTTCCCCTGACCGACAAAGGCAAGGGTCCCGCACAATTCACCATCGCCACCTCGGGCGAAGAGGTGAAGACCGAAGGCTCCGACCTCATCATCACCCGGCCGGGCTGTTGCGTCGAATACACCACCAAGGCGGTCTATAGTCTGGAGACAGGCAAATACCTCTTCAACGCGACCGGTGATCAATGGGCGACGCTGGGGGCGAAAGGCGGCTTTGCCATGTCGCGCAGTGCCGCCGTCCATATGGCGCCCAGCGCCGCCGACGATGACGTCTTCGGCAAAGCCGAGCATGCCGGCGCGGTCATCACCTACGCCTCTCCCACGGCTCCCTTGCAGCGCATCATGGTGATGTTGCCGCAGGAGGCGGAGAACGACGTGACCTTGAACTGGGACGGCACGCTGCTCTGGGTCTCGAGCGACTACCCGGACGGCACCAACCACATCTATGTCGATCGCAGCGACAAGCCGGAAAACGTCTTCACGGCGGCGACCCTGCGCATGAAGCTCGACGAAGACAATGTCATCGACATCCCGCTGCGCGGCGACCGGCTCGATATCGCCGCCGCCAAATTGCCGAAGGGTTATAGCTTGACGGAGATGCCGCTACAGTGAGCGGCGTGTCGACCGGAGACGCGCCTGATGCCGATGGCGGGGCGAGGCATCAATTGTCGTTGGCGGCGGCGCTGCTCGCGCGCATCCAGCGACAGGCGCGATAGCCGCTGCTGAGCCGCAGATGGCTCCAGCCATACCAAGCCATCGCCCGCCACGTGATGCGTGGCAGGTGGATGGGCTGAAAAAGATCCGGCATGAACTTCGGCAACATCTTCCGCTATCCCGGCTCGCGTCTTTCGCTTGGTGGAAGGCGGGCTACGCCAATCCTAGCAACATCAGACTAACACCTGACCTTGACGCTGCGCTGACTCTTTTGCGGCAATTTTGCGACCTAACGTCGCTGACCGCCGACAGGTCGGTTGACGATTTGCGGGGTGGATAGGAATGGCGGGGGGAAATAAAGGCCGGTGGGCATTGGGGACGGTAACACCCACCGGCGGGCTGACCCGGCGAACCGGGATACCCAAGTAAATTGCCTACGATACAATCGCAAACATAGGGAACATCTGCGCTGTCTTCACCCTCCAGCCGGTGAGCTGGCCCGGAAGCCGGGTGGGGAGAACACCGCGCAGAGTAGATATAAGCAAGAGAATGCCGGCTGCCTGTGATCGGGCGCACAGATCGGACTTAAAATCGGCCGCGCCGGACAGATCTTAACGCCTCCGTAATCCTAAGCTCGCGGCAGTCTTAAGCGCCGGAAGCCTTAAGCCCGACGAAGCCAAGGCGGGGCCGCAAGACCTGGAGCCGCACACAAAAAGACGGGGCGGCATCGAATGCCGCCCCGCCTCTGAGAATATCGCTCAGCGATAGTGGTTATAGGCCGAGTAATACAGCGGATAGCGTTTTTCATCGAACCCGCGGGCGGCGGCATCGTCGACCAGATCGGCGCTGACATAGGTCAGGGTGAAATCATGCCGGAAGCTGCCCTTGCGGCTGTCGAGCAACAGCCAGGTATCGGGCGTCTGCCAGGATTCGGTCCACAGGCTCTCGCTGACCAGGCCGGGCTCGTTGCGCTTCTTCGGCGTGCCGAGCTGCGCCGTCAGCTGTTCACGGGCGGCCGGCAGCAGGTCATCCGGCAGCACCGCCTGGACGAAGAGCAGGCGATAATCGCCGTTCGATTCCGGCAGGAAGAAATAGTTGACCGATTTCGCCTGCTTGCCTTCGATCTTGGGCAGGATCGGCGCCCACCAGGAGAGGTTGACCGGATCGGGGCGGAAGGCATTGCAGCGAATGACACCGGCCTGCTGTTCGTCAGGCATCGGCCGCATCACCGCCATGGAGGTGGAGTTGCGCAATTCCGGATCGCCGGAGCAGAGCACGCGCGCATTCGGATATTTTCCGCGATCGATCGCCGGCATCTGCTTGAAGGTGCTGAGGCGCATGCCGAGCGGGCTGGGGACGAGGTCGTTCTCGGGACCTGTATCCGTCAGGGAGGTGCTGGCAAGTGTCGGGATCATCGCCACTTGCGGGTCGGCTTTCGCCGCCAGGGCTGTGACAAGGGCGAGTCCAAATGACAGTGGCAGGAAAAGGGCGGAGGCAAATGAGAGCGGGCCGCGCAAAGCCATGTGAGTATCCGATTGCTGTTTGTCCCAAATGACGCAATCGATTTGGCGATGCTACTTGCGCTGAGCGTTCAACCGGCAGGGACCGCCGCCATGAAAATCATCCCGACTTGAAAACAGGGATGCAAAGTGGATTGGCAGAAATCACATGCTGAAAATTAAGCGAACGACTCGGGCATCGACAAAATGGATCACGAACAACCAGCAACCTATGACATGGCTCCATGTGATCCCGGTGTTGGAAGGGTGTGATCAATTTGTGACTCGGGATTGGCTCCTGTGACATTGCGGAACTATCGGACAAAAGTGAGCAATCACGCCGATTTCTAAACGGAATTTTAAGGCTTCGCCCCGCGTTCAACCCCGCATCCACGGCGCAGCGGCTGTCTCCTGGCAGGCGGGGCGATGCTGCGCCGTCCGATTGCAACAGAAGTGTCAGAAAGCCTCGGCTGGTAGCGCCATCATGCTCGCTTTGCCGGAGGTCAGCGTGGTGAAGAGCAGATTGCTCTCCGGCAACAAACGGGTGACGAAGAAACGCGCCGCGGCGATCTTCGCCTGATAGAACGCCGCTTCCTCACCTGCTTGCTTGGGCAACGCCACCGCCGCCATGCGGCACCACATATAGCCGAGCGCCACCAACGCGAAAAGCCGCAGATAATCCGCCGCCGCGGCGCCTGCTTCTTCCGGGTCCTTCAAGCCGGCCTGCGCCAGCCACGCCGTCGCCTGCTGCAGCTTGGCGAAAGCCTTGGCCAGCGGCAGCACGAATTCCACCATGGCCGGATCTTCGCTCGCGCTCTCGATATAGGCGGAGACCGGATGGAAGAAACGGCGCAGCAGGCGCCCCATGCCGACACTCAATTTGCGCCCGACGAGATCGAGCGCCTGGATGCCGTTGGTGCCTTCATAGATCTGCGTGATGCGGGCATCGCGCACCAATTGCTCCATGCCCCATTCGCGGATGAAGCCATGGCCGCCGAACACCTGCACGCCGAGATTGGCGGCGTTGAATCCATGGTCGGTGAGATAGGCCTTGATCACAGGTGTGAGCAGCGCGACCAGGTCATCGGCCTCCTGCCGCCGCTCGGCATCGGCATGGTGGGTCGAGATATCGAGCTCCATGCCGGCCCAGTAGGCGAGTGCGCGGCAGGCCTCGGTATTGGCCCGCTGGGTCAGTAGCATGCGGCGGATATCGGGATGCACGATGATGGGATCGGCCGGCTTGTCCGGCGCCTTGACGCCACTGAGGCTGCGCATCTGCAGCCGCTCTTTGGCATAGGCGGCGGCGCCCTGATAGGCGGCCTCGGCGACACCGAGGCCCTGGATGCCGACGGCAAGCCGCGCCGTGTTCATCATGGTGAACATCGCCGACATGCCCTTGTGTTTCTTGCCGACCAGCCAGGCCTGCGCGCCGTCGAAATTCATCACACAGGTCGATGACGCCTTGATGCCCATCTTCTTCTCGATGGCGCCGCAGGCGAGCTTGTTGCGCGTGCCGGGGTTGTTGGCGGCGTCGGGCAGGAATTTCGGGCAGACGAACAGCGAGATGCCGCGAATGCCGGCCGGGGCGTCGGGCAGGCGCGCGAGGACAAGGTGGATGATGTTCTCGGTCAGGTCATGTTCGCCGGCGGAGATGAAGATTTTGGTGCCGGTAATGAGGTAGCTGCCGTCGCTCTGCGGCTCGGCGCGGGTCTTGATCAGGCCCAGATCGGTTCCGCATTGCGGCTCCGTCAGGCACATGGTGCCGGACCAGACACCGCTCACCAGTTTCGGCAGATAGGTCTGCTTCTGCTCCGCCGTGCCATGCAGGTGAAGCGCGTTATAGGCGCCGTTGCTCAGGCCCGGATACATGCCGAAGGACAGATTGGCCGAGCAGATCATTTCCTCGACGGCGAAATTGATCGCCTTGGGCAGGCCCTGGCCGCCGTAATCGGGATCGCAGGGCAGGCCGGCCCAGCCGCCTTCAATGAATTTCGCATAGGCTTGCTTGAAGCCCTGCGGTGTCGTCACCGTGCCGTCCGCGAAGTGGCAGCCTTCTTCATCGCCGGAGTGGTTGATCGGCTGCAGTTCCTGGGTACAGAACTTGGCCGCCTCTTCCAGGATGGCATCGACCACATCCGGCGTCGCATCGGCGAAGCCCGGCAGTTCGGCGAGCTGCTCGGCCTTCAGCACTTCGTTGAGGACAAAGCGGATATCGCGCAAGGGAGCGTTATAGGCTGGCATGATGGCGGCTCCTCAATTGCGAAGCGGTTTGCCGGTGGCGAGCATGTGTTCCATGCGGGCAAGCGTGGGTCCGGTGCGCAGCAGGTTCAGGAAGCCCTGCCTGGCGAGCTTGTTGACCTGGTCCTCGCCGATCACCTCGGTGAAATCCGTCTTGCCGCCGGTCAAGGCATCCGCCAGGGCAAGCGACACCGTGCGATCATGCGGCAGTGCCTTGCCCTGGGCCACGAAACCGTCGACCGCCAAGGTCAGCGCGGTCTTGCCGCTTGGTCCCGGCAGGCGCAGCTCGGCCGGCTTCGGCGGCTGATATCCTGCAGCAACCAAAGCCAAAGCCTTGGCTTTGGCGTCAGCCAAGAGCCGGTCGCGATTCATGGTGATGGCATCGTCCTTGCGTAGGAATCTCAGATGCCTGGCCTCCGCCGCGGACTTCGCCACCTTGGCAAGCGAGATGGTCTCGAAGGCCTGCGCCACCGGCGGCATCGGACCCTTCGGATCCCTGGCGCTCTGCGGCTGATAGCGGATCAGCATCTCGGCGCAGCCGCCCCAGCCGGGGATGAGGCCGACGCCGACCTCGACCAGGCCGATATAGCTCTCGGCATGGGCCTGGATCGCCGCGCAATGCAGCAGGACCTCGCAGCCGCCGCCGAGCGCCATGCCGCTGGGGGCGCCGACGACAGGGAAGGGCGCGAATTTGACCGCCTTGAAGACGGCGATGCCCTGGCCGATCATATCTTCGATCATCGGCCACATGGCGATATTGGCGGCGAACAGGGCAAGGCCGATATTGGCGCCGACCGAGAAATTCTCCGCCTCGTTATGGATCACCAGCGCCTTCATGTTCTTCGCCACATGATCGAGCGATTTCTTGATCAGCTCCAGCATGTCGGGATCGACCGAATTCATCTTGCTGTGGAATTCGAGGCAGGCAACGCCATCGCCGATATCCCACAGGCTGGCCGAGCCGTTCTTGAGGATCGGCTTGGCCGCGAGCTTGATATCGCTCAGCAGCAGGACCCCCTCGGCGCGCTTCACCGGCGTGTAGCTGCCGGCGGTGTCGAGGAAATGCAGCTTGCCGTTCTCCACCTTGTAGAAGCCGCCGGCCTGCGCCGCCTTGGCCAGCAGCGGCGGAACTACTTTGCCGTCCTTCTGCAGGGCGCCGGCAAGCCAGGCGGCGCCTAGCTGGTCGATCATCTCGAAGGGGCCGCGCTTGAAATTGAAGCCGGTCTTCATCGCCTGATCGATGGCGACGATGTCATCGGCGATGGTCGGCACCAGCGAGGCGGCATAGCTCAAGAGGCCGGAGAGCACGTTCCAGGCATAGCGGCTGCCGATATCGCCATGGGTGACGAGAGCCCGCAGCCCGGCTTTGGCGGCATCGGAGGATTCCAGCCGTGCGGCGGTGGAGGGGGCGTATTTGCCGGTCTTGAGGTCGATCGATTCCTTGACCTTGCCGCCGCCCTCGGTATTCAGGCGGTAGAAGCCGCCTTTGCCTTTGCGGCCAGTATAGCCATCCGCGATCATCCGCTGCAGCAGCGGGAAGTCGCGGCGGATGCCGAGATAGGCATCGCCTTGTGGCAGCGAGGCCGCCAGCGAGGCATCGACATGCGGCATGAGATCGAGGCCGACAAGATCCAGCAGCGCGAAGATGCCGGTCTTCGGCGCGCCGATCGGCCGGCCCATGATGGCATCGGCCTGCTCCACGGTGAGGCCGAGATCGAGGGCGTGGATGACGGCGGCCTGCATCCAATAGACGCCGATCCGGTTGGCGACGAAGCCCGGCGTATCCTTGGCATGGACGGTCGCCTTGCCGAGCGAGACGTCGCCGAACCGGGCGATGCGGTCGAGCTGTGCGGGATCGGTCTTCGGACCACCGACGATTTCCAGCAGGCGCATATAGCGCGGCGGGTTGAAGAAATGGGTGATGCAGAAGTCCCGGGTGAGCTCGTCCGGCAGGCCCTCGGTCAGCTGCGCCAGGGGAATGGTGGAGGTATTCGAGGAGACGATCGAGCCCGGCTTGCGCTTGCCGATCAGCTTCTTGTAGAGCGCCTGCTTGATGTCGATGCGCTCCAGCACCGCTTCGACCACCCAGTCGACCTCGGCGAGTTGCCCGAGATCGTCCTCGATATTGCCGGGCGTGATCAGCTTCGCCGCCGCAGGCGACATCAAGGGTGCGGGATCGGTCTTCTGCAGCCGGGCGATGGCGCCTTCGGCAATGGCGTTGCGGGTGGCCGGTGTTGCATCCTTCGGCAGGATGTCGAGCAGCAGCACGGGAATACCGGCATTGGCGATCTGGGCGGCGATGCCGCTGCCCATCACGCCGGCACCGATCACGCAAGCTTTTGCGATCGGCGCGGGTCCCGTGGCATGCATCTGAGCCTCGGCCATCAGACCGCCTCCAGGATGGTGGCGATGCCCTGGCCGCCGCCGATGCACTGCGTCGCGAGGGCGAATTGCTTGCCTTCGCGCTTCAGCAGCGCCGCCGCCTTGCCGGTGATGCGGGCACCCGTGGCGCCCAGGGGATGGCCCAGCGCAATGGCGCCGCCATCCAGATTGATCTTCGCCTGATCCAGTTCCAGGTCACGGATACAGGCGAGCGATTGCGAGGCGAAGGCCTCGTTGAGTTCGATGATGTCGAGGTCCTTGACGCTGAGACCGGCCCGCTTCAGCGCCTTCCAGGTGGCGGCGACCGGACCGATGCCCATGATCTCCGGCGCACAGCCGGCAACGCTCACCGCGCGGATCTTCGCCAGCACCTTGAGCCCGTGCGCCTTGGCATAATCGGCCGAGGTGACGAGGCAGGCGGAGGCGCCGTCGGTCAAGGGCGAGGATGTGCCGGCGGTGACGGTGCCGTTCTGATTGAAGGCCGGCTTCAGCCCGGCGAGACCCTCGGCCGTGGTATCGGCGCGGATGCAGCCGTCGGTGCCGATCACTTCCTTGCCGGCGGTAATGGCGATGATCTCGTCTTTCAGCCTGCCGGCGTCGCGCGCCGCGGCCGCCTTCTTCTGGCTGACGACGGCGAAGGCTTCCTGCTCGCTCCGGCTCAGCTGATATTTCTTGGCGACATTCTCCGCCGTATCGCCCATCGAGATATAGGCGGCCGGCAGGCGCTCGGCCAGGGCCGGATTGGGCAGCGGGTTGAAGCCCATCATCGGCACCCGGCTCATGGATTCGATGCCGGCGCAGAGGAAAACATCGCCGGCGCCGATGGCGATCGCTCCCGCCGCGGAATGGACGCCCTGCATGGAGGAGCCGCAGAAGCGGTTGATGGTGGCGCCGGCGACCGTGATCGGCAAGCCGGCGATGAGGCCGATCAGCCGCGCGACATTGAGGCCCTGTTCGCCCTCCGGGAAGGCGCAGCCGAGCAGCAAGTCTTCGATATCCTGCGGATCGACGCCGCTCCTCTCGACCAGCCCCTTCACCACCGCCGCGGCGAGATCATCCGGCCGTACCTTGGCCAGAGCGCCCTTGCTGGCGAAATGAAAGGGCGAACGGGCATAGGCCGCAATCACCGCTTCCGTCATGATGTCTTCTCCTTGCTGGGATCCGGATTGTTGCTGGTGCCTGCCGCGTCGCCTTGCTGGCGCGCTGCGGCTTCCTCGTCGATCAGGGCCTTCTTGTAGATCTTGCCGACGGCCGTCTTCGGCAGATCGGCGCGGAACTCGATCTGCTTCGGCAGTTCGATCGGCGACAGGCGATGCTTCAGGAAACTGGTCAGCGCCTCGGCCGAGAGCTGGTGCTCGGCCTTCAGGGCGACGATCGCCTTCACGGTCTGGCCGCGATAAGGGTCGCCGACGCCGATCACCGCGCATTCCTTGACGGCCGGGTGCTGATAGATCGCCTCTTCGACGACGCGGGGATAGACCTTGTAGCCGCTGGCGGCGATCATCTCCTTGAGGCGGTCAGTGATGAAGACGAAGCCTTCCGCGTCGATATGGCCGACATCGCCGGTATGCAGCCGCCCGTCCATGATGACGTCGGCGGTGGCGTCCGGCCGCTTCCAGTAGCCCATCATCACCTGCGGCCCGCGAAAGCAGATCTCGCCCTTCTCGCCGGTCTTGACCGGGGTCTTGCGGTCGTCGAGCGAGACGATTTCGACGCTGGTCAGGGGGAAGGGCAGGCCGACCGAACCGTCCTTGCTGGGGCGATGGGTGGGGTTGCAGCAGGTGACGGGCGATGCTTCGGAGAGGCCATAGCCTTCCAGTACCCGCGCCCCCGTCTTCGCCTCGAAGGCCTTGCGCACTTCCAGCGGCAAGGGCGCGCCGCCGGAGATGCAGAAGCGCAGTGAGCTCAGGTTGTATTTGTCGAGATGCGGATAATTCAGCAGCGCCGTCAGCAAGGTGGGAACGCTCGGCATCGCCGTCGGGCGCTTCTTATGGATGGCGCCGAGCAGGGTCTTGGCGTCGAAACGCGGCAGCAGGATCATCTCCGCGCCGAAGGTGAGGGCCCAGTTCATGACGCAGGTCATGGCGAAGGCGTGGAACAGCGGCAGGATGCCGATCACCTTGGATTTGTCGTCGGCGACATCGGCGAACCAGGCCTGGGCCTGCTTGGCATTGGCATAGACATTCGCATGGCTGAGGGCCGCCCCCTTGGGGATGCCGGTGGTGCCGCCGGTATATTGCAGCAAAGCCAAGGTGGTCGTGGGATCGCAGGGGGTGACGGTGATATGCCCGTCATTGTCGATCAGATCGCGATAGGCGATATGCCGCTGGTCGCGGCGGATATAGGCGAGATCGCGGAACATGGCGATCGGCACCAGCAGATTGCGCGGGAAGGGCAGGGTATCGGCAAAAGGGCAGATGATCAGCTTCTGCAGCCGCGTCTGGTTCAGCAGATGCTCGACCTTGTCGAACAGCGAATGCAGATCCAGCGTGACCATGATGTCGGTCTCGGAATCGGCGATCTGGTTTTCGATCTCTTGCTCGACATAAAGCGGGTTGAAGTTGACGACGGCGGCGCCGCATTTCAGCGCCGCGTAATAGAAGATCACATAATAGGGACAATTGGGCAGCATCAGGCCCAGTTTCATGCCCGGCTTCAGCCCGGCCGCCATCAGGCCCTTGGCGGCGCGGTCCGACAGCGCCTTGATCTCGGCGTAGGTATAATGACGGTCGAGGAAATCGATGCAGCGATGGTCGGGATAGCGGGCGGCGCTGTCATCCAACAGGTGATGCAGCGGCTTCGGCTCGATCGGCGCCGACCAGTCGAGGCGCGGCGGATAGCTGGCCAGCCAGGGTCTTTCGCTGTCTTGCTCTCGCATTGCCAAGGCCATGCGCGGATCATCCTCCCCTGCCATCACTGCGACCCGAACCACAGTTAACTGGCGTCGCCCGCGACCGGTGTTCCGGCGCAGGCTGCATCCAGCCATTTGTCCGACCGCAACGCGCTCTGTCGACGCTTCAGGGTAAGGGACGCATAGATGGATATTGGCATCTTTCCCCGTCCTGGCAAACTTTTGGTTAACATCGCCGCCTTTTTGTCATGCCGGTGCAGAAATAGCCGGCAAGCCTTTGAAGAACTTTGCCTCGCAAGGAAAGCGGTGCGCGCCTGAACAAATGCGTCAGGCAAGATCCTCGGCGATCGCCTGCAGCACCGCTTCCGTCGCCTCGCGCGGCAGGAAATGGCCGGCCAGGGGCACCACCCGCCGCAGATAGGGTCCGGTGAAATGGCGCTGATGGTCGCGGCTGAAATATTCCAGGTCGACGCCGTCGCAGGCGCCATGCAGCACGACGGTCGGCACGCCGATCTGGGGCTGGGCCGCGAGCTTCTCCTCGATCGGTTCGAGGGCCGGATCGCCGGGCGCGTTCCGGAAGCGATGCCGATAGGAATGAATCACCACATCGACGAAATCCGGGTTGTCGAAGGAGAGGGCGGTCGCCTCGAAGGTCGCGTCGTCGAATTGCCAATTGGGCGACCACAGCTCCCACAAACGGCGGGAGATGGCGCGTCGGTTGCGCGCCAGGCCGATGCGGCCGCGTTCCGTGTTGAAATACCATTGATACCAGAAGCGGTGCTCGACATCGGGCAAATCCGGTTCCAGCGCCCGCGCGATGTTCTGGATGTTATAGCCGGTGATCGTCACCAGGCGCTCGACCTTCTCCGGCCAGAGTGCCGCGACGATGCAGCAGGCGCGCCCGCCCCAGTCATAGCCGACCAGGACGGCGCGCTCGATCCGCAGCGCCCTCATGAAGCTCACGAGATCGTGGCCGAGGGCGGCCTGCTGGCCGGAACGCATGGTGGCGGCGTCGAGAAAGCGGGTCGGCCCATAGCCCCGGAGATAAGGCGCGTAGCAGCGGTAGCCGCTATCCGCCAGCATCGCCATCGCCTCGTCCCAGATGCGCGGATCGTCGGGAAAGCCGTGCATCAGGATGACCGGTGAACCATTTTCCGGTCCGGCGGTTTCATAGGCGATGTCCAGTTCCGCCGTGCGGATGCTTTTGACCTCACGTTGCGCCATGAATATTGCCCTCGCTTGTGTCCCGTTGCATGGTGGATGATCCGTCGGCGGAGAAACCCATGTCCTTCGATCCAACGCCCATCGATCCGATCACATTTACCCGGAATTGGATTGCCGCCTGGAACCGGCGCGATATCGATGCCGTGCTGGCGCATTATGCCGAGACGGCGATCTTCGTCACGCCGAAGGCCGATTCCATCATCGGGCGCGGCGAGGTGCGAGGCAAGGCCGAGTTGCGGCAGTACTGGGCGACGATCTCCGGCCAGATCAACAGCCTGGTCTTCACCCCTGACCGCGCCCTGTGGGATCCACAGCAGCGCGTGCTGACCATGCTGTATGTCGCCTCGATCGACGGCGTCAGCCGGCGCGCCACGGAGATCGTCACCTTCAATGCCGATGGGCTCATCGAACGCGGCGAGGCGCTTTACGGCGCCTTCATCGTCGGCGATGATTCGACGGTGGATGCCTGAGGCATCCTGCGCTGTCAGGAGCTCTGTCAGTTGGCGTGCTTGTCCGTCAACGTCACGCCGAGAGCAGCCGCGGTAACGCAGCAGATCGCAAGGCTGGTGCGCAGATCGATACCCTGGCCGAGCCAGATGAGGCCGATCACCGCGCCGATGGCCGGCTCCACCGTCATCAGAATGCCGTAGCTGCGCGCCGACATGCGCTGCAGGGCCTTGAATTCCAGGCTGAGCGGCAGCACCACATTCAGCAGCGCCACGGCGGCGGCGCCGAGCAGACCGATCACCATGGCAAAGCCGTGATGCGCCGGCTGCAGCAGCCCGCCCAGCCCGGTCGCTCCCTCGCCGGTCGCCGCTTCGCCGATGGCGAGCGGCAGCAGGAACAGGCAGGCTGACCACATGCCGAAGGTGAGGCCGTCATTGCCGCTGAAGACCCGGCCCAACCTTTGCACCAGCAGCACGAAGACGGCCCAGGCGACTGCCGACAGGGCGGCAAGCATCAGCCCGAGTGGATGGAGATGACTGCCCACCGTCGGCGTCATCAGGCCGACGCCGGTCAGAGCCACCGCGATCCACAGGAAATCGATGGGGCGTCGCGAGGTGAGGACGGCCAGGGCCAGCGGGCCGCAAAAGGAAATCGTGGAGGCGATGCCGAGCGGGATGTATTGCAGCGAGAGAAAGAACGGCAGAGCAAGGCAGGTCTCGGTGAGGCCGAAAATCAGCAGCAAGCCGGCATGGCGCCGCAAGCGGCCGTCGAGCCGCGGCCGTGACATGACCGTCAAGGCGATGGCGGCAAAGAGCGTGCTGCAGGCAGTGGTGCCGACGGGGCCGAGATCGGCGAAGAGAAAGGTCGCCAGGGCCGAGCTGATCTGGATCGAGACGATCGACAGCAGCACCAGCAGCGCCGGCGGCAGGCCATTGACGAAGTGGAGCGGCGTCGTGCCCGTAACCAGCGGACTGCTCCCCGGTTCGATCCGGTTGCTCAAGGCCGACGTGCCGATCACCTTGCGTCATCCCTCTTGATCATGCAGTGGGTCGTGCGATGGCTCATGCGATGCCGGGAGCCTAACATGATCCCGGCACCGTGCCAGCACGGAACCCGGCACGGAACGATACTCTGCGCGGAACGATACTCTGCGCCGAATGATACTCCGCGCAGAACGATGCCGGGTGGTCGCGGCCGGTCTCCCTGCCGGTATTCATTTCCAATCCCGCATCACGCGTTCCGCCGCATAGGTCACCCAGCCGCGCGGCAGGAAGCGGCTCACCAGGCTGGCCAAATAGTTGGTCGGTCCGACCACATGGACATTGCGCTGCCCCAGCATCTGCAGCCCTTCGCGCGCCACGCGCTCGGCGCTGTGCAAGCTGGTGAAGTTCGGCCGCTCCACGCCGGCGCGGGCGAAGAATTGCGTCTCCGTCGCGCCGGGACACAGCGCCAGGATGTCGACCGGCTCATGGCTCATCTCCTCCGACAGCGCTTCGGCGTAATGCAGCAGGAAGGCTTTGCTGGCGGCATAGGTGGCAAAATAGGGCAGGGGCGTGAAGGCGGCGGCCGAGGCGACGAGGATGACGCCGCAGCGGGTCTGGCTTTGGTGGGCCTGCTTCAGCATGTCCGGCAGAAGGGCCCGGGTGATCTCCGCCGGCGCAACGACATTCACCTGCACGATTTCGGCTTCGCGTTCCGGCGTGTTGTCGACGACCCGGCCGATGCGGCCGATGCCGGCATTGTTGATGAGGAGGTCGATCCTGGCATCCTGCGCCGCGCCGATCACCGCATGGCGGCCCTCGGCGGTCGTCAGATCGGCCGTCACGGTGCGAATCTCCCGGCCGTTGAGGGCCAGCTCGCCGGCCAGCGCGACCAATTTTTCGTGATCGCGGCCGGTCAGCAGCAGATTGGTGGCACGCGGCAGATTGCGGGCAAAGGCCGCGCCGATGCCGCTGGAAGCGCCGGTGATCAAGGCTGTCCGGAATGTCATCGATTGATCCTACTCTTGCCCGCGGCGCCGAGCTATCGGCGCGCTATGGCCGATTTCCGCGTCGTCAGCGGCTTCAGCTTAGGCGAGGGCGCACCGCGCGCCAAGTCCGGCCGCCACGTCAGCCGGCGCCAGGCCCGCGCGTCGCGCCGGTCTGCATGCGACATGGCCTAGCTTGCAAAAAGCGAAGGTCTATGGGAGACCAGCCGGCGGAAATCGGCCGCCAGATCAGCAGGGTGCGCGCATTGGGGTTTTGCACGGCCGATGCCGGGGCTATGATCCCGGCCGACGACCGATCCGGGCCGGCGCTACCTGCGGCCTTGATTGCGGATCGATGAATGCGCCAGAACGACGGAGAGTTGCATGCCCACTTTTCAGACCCTCGACACCATCGCCGTCAACGGCAAGCGCGTGATCGTGCGCTGCGATCTCAACGTGCCCATGCAGGACGGCAAGGTGACGGACACCACCCGCATCGACCGCTGCGCCGAAACGCTGCGCGATCTTGCCGGCAAGGGCGCCAAGGTCATCGTCATGTCGCATTTCGGCCGGCCGAAGGGCAAGCGCGCGGCGGAATTCTCCCTCGCCCCGCTGGTGGCACCACTTGCTGCCGCGCTGAAACGCCCGGTCGCCTTCGCCAATGACTGCATCGGCTCGGATGTCGAGGCGGCGGTCAACAAGCTGAAGGAAGGCGATGTGCTGCTGCTCGAGAATCTGCGCTTCCATCCGGAAGAGGAAGCCAACGATGCCAATTTCGCCGGGCAGCTGGCGGCGCTCGCCGATATCTACGTCAATGATGCCTTCTCCTGCGCGCACCGCGCCCATGCCTCGACTGAGGCGATCGCCAAGCTCCTGCCGCATGCCGCCGGCCGCCTGATGCAGGCTGAGCTCAATCATCTCGCCGCCGCGCTCGACAAGCCGCAACGTCCGGTGATGGCCATCGTCGGCGGCGCCAAGGTCTCGACCAAGCTCGATCTCCTGGGCAATCTGGTCTCCAAGGTCGATCAGCTGGTGATCGGCGGCGGCATGGCCAACACCTTTCTTTTCGCCGCCGGCATCGAGGTCGGCAAGTCGCTGGCCGAGCGCGATCTCGCCGAGACGGCGCGCGCGATCGTTGCCAAGGCGAAATCGGCCGGCTGCACCATTGTTCTGCCGCTCGATGCCGTGGTGGCCAGGGAATTCAAGGCCGGCACCGCGACCGAGGTGGTCGATGTGAAGGCGGTGCCCGCCGACAGCATGATCCTCGATGTCGGCCCGAAATCGGTCGCCGATATCGTCGCCCGCATGAAGACCTGCAAGACCCTGGTGTGGAACGGTCCCCTCGGCGCCTTCGAAACCCAGCCCTTCGACCAGGGCACCCTTGCCGTGGCGCGGGAAGCGGCGGCACTCACCAAGGCGAAGGCGCTGCTCAGCGTTGCCGGCGGCGGCGACACCGTCTCGGCCCTCGGCCATGCCGGCGTCACCGATGATTTCAGCTATGTCTCCACCGCCGGCGGCGCCTTCCTGGAATGGCTGGAAGGCAAGGTGCTGCCGGGCGTCGCCGCGCTGAAGGATTGAGAGGTTGACCCGATGAGCAACGAAACCGAAACGGACGAGATCGAGGATCCGATCGCGTTCTTCGCCTCGCTCGGCAATTTGCATGACGCGGGCATCGATTCGCTCAGCATCGAGGTGGCCGACCAGATACTCTATATTTTGGTCGACAATCTCCATGCCAGTCTTGAGGGGCGCCCGGATTATCCCGGCGAACGTCCCTGTGCGATGATCTTCCTCAATGTCGGCAATTTCCGCGCCGACGTCGATCTCAGCGATGGGCTTCGCATTGGCGAATTGCGGGTGCTTGAAATAGCGGACGGGCCGAATCCCTATCTGCTGGAAATCGACCTCAATATCGGGGGGTCCGGTCGCTCCAAGAGCATCAGCGCCAGTTTCGCGGCCCTGGGGATTGAAGATCTCGACGATTAGAGCCGGATCGTTTTAGATCGAATCATAAAGTGCTTCGATCTAAAACGTGAATCCGTCTCTCCTCGATCTGATAGAGGGCGATTCACGTTTGAAGTGGAAGCCGGTCCGCCGCCACTTAAAACGATCGCACGCGCGGGTGGGTTTAGAACTGCAGGCAGAGAATGAGGGTCATGGTACCCGCCGCCACGCCGAAGACGATGTTGCGGCGGGTTAGCAGATAGACGATGAGTGCCGCGATCGCCGCGGCGCTGCGTTCCCACAAAGCGACATGGGCCAGCGGCCCCGCCGGCAGGATGATCAGCCGGGCGATCAGCCCGGCCAGCATGGCATAGGCGACGGCGGCGAACCAGCGCATCGCCGGGCTGTCGGCATTGATGCGGCCGGAGAGCAGCACGCCGAGGCCGCGCCACAGATAGGTGACGAGGACGCCTGTCAGCAGATAGGGCCAGATGGTCATCGGCGCCAGCCTTGATGCCCGCTGCGCCGGCGGGCGTCGATCAGATAGGCCACGGTGCCGGCGATAAGGCCGGTCGCCAGCAATCCCCAATCGGCGCTGACAAGATGCAGGCAAGGTCCCAGCGCCGCGCCGATGATGAGCGCCCAGGCGCGCAGCCGGTGCCTGAGATCGGCGACGAAGACCAGCATGAAATACAATGGGTTCAGGAAGACGAAGCCCAGCGTCACCGGTCGCGGCACCCAGCCGGCCAGCACGAAGCCAAGGGCCGTGGCGATAATGGTCGATAACCACAACGTCACGGCGAAGCCTTCATAGAACGGCAGCCGCTGCGTCGCCGCGATGCGGGGCGCGCGCTGCATGGCGATGGCAAATCCGGTGATGGCGATGAGATGGGCGATCAGATAGTGCCGCAGCCGCGGCTTGCCGTGCTCGCCCGCCCGCAAAATCGGCATCAGGCTCGCCACCATGGGCAGCAGCCGCGCATTGGTGAGGAGCACGGCGAGGGTGGCGCTCAACAGGCTGGCGCCGGCGGCAAATGCCTCGACCAGGACGATCTGCCCGGGCAAAGCCCAGCCGACAGTGGTCGAGGCGAGGCCGGCATCGAGCCCGAGATGGCTTTCGCGGATCAGGGCGCCGAAGCCAAGATAGCTCGCTCCCAGCACCAGGGCAGGCATGCCGAGTGCGGCCAGCACGCCATGCCGCCGCGCCCCGCCGCGCGAGCCGAAATCCTCGATGTCTTCCGATTGCATGATGGCGCCTGATTCAACCCCGATGCGGCATGAATGCCGCGATCGTTACACGGAGCGCCATCATAACCGCTTCAAAGTCGGCGGCAATCGCTTGCGGGATCGGGCGCCCTCGGTCACACTCGCGTCGGACAGATGCCAGGACCAGCAACGAGATGAAATCCGTCACTGACCAGAAGACCAATTTCGTCCGCAAGATCCCCGAGGGTGACGACCACCAGCGCGAGGTCTGCGTCGATTGCGGCTTCATCAATTACGAGAATCCGAAAATCGTCGTCGGCTCGGTCTGCACCTGGGGCGACAAGATCCTGATGTGCCGGCGCGCGATCAATCCGCGCAAGGGTCATTGGACCCTGCCGGCCGGTTTCCTGGAGCTGCATGAGACGCCGGAAACAGGCGCCGCCCGCGAGGCCTGGGAAGAGGCGCGGGCGCAGATCGAGATCGATCACCTGCTCGCGATCTATACGATCCCGCGCATCAGCCAGGTGCAGCTGATCTATCGCGCCAAGCTTGCCAACGACAAGATCGAGCCGGGCCCCGAAAGCCTCGATGTCGGCCTGTTCCGCTTCGACGATCTGCCCTGGGACGATCTCGCCTTCCCCTCGGTGCGCTGGGCGCTGCATCATTATGCCAAGACCCGCAGCCTGCACGACTTCGCCGCCTTCACCAATCCCGAAGGCGAGACGGGCGATTTCTGATCGCCGCGGCCAATCAACGACGAGATGCCACGGCGGCGGATTTCACGCCGTCCGTGCCAACACCTGCTCCAAAGCTGCAAGGAATCGCGGCCACCCGTCCCTGGCGCCCTGGTACGCCTGCTGCTGATCCGGCCGGAAGCCCGTCTGCTCCATGCGCAACCGAGTCCCCGCGCTGGTTGGCGTCAAAGTCCAGGTCACCACGCTTTCAAGACCATAGGCCGCCCAGGTGTAAGACAGCTTTTTGTCCGGCTCGACCACCAGCACCCGACAGTCGACGCTGCCCCAATCGGCGCGAAGATTGAAACGGTGATCCAAGACAGGCTTGAAGTCGTTCTTCATCAGCCATTCCTCGATCAGGTGCGGTTGGGTAAGCGCGCGCCAAATCTTTTCCGGCGGAAAGGCCATCTCCCGTTCGACAATGACGTTGAGCGTTTCGGTCGTCGTCGTGGTCATTGATCCATCCTCTTCAACAGATCTTCGAGGTCGTCGAATCGGCTCTCCCAGAAGCCGGCCATCTGGCTTGTCCAGTCGATCAGCGGGGCGAGCGCGCCGAGCTGGGCGCTATAATGAGTTTGTCGTCCTTCATGCCGGTCACGTACCAGCCCGGCCTGTTTCAGCACCGCGAGATGTTTTGAGACGGCCGGTTGCGAGACCCCGGCCTGCGCGGTCAGCGCCCCGACTGTCTGCTCTCCCTCCCGGCACAATCGCTCGAAAATAGCCCGCCGCGTTGGATCGGCGAGGGTTCTGAAGAGCACGTCTTGGGTGTTTGGCATGGTAGATCGATAACTCGCTGGCTATTGATAGATTCATAACCAAACAGTTATGTGTTAGTCAAGGAGGAATCAATCAGGGAGGAAAGTGGAACGGTCCAACGGTCGTCATTGGAGCCCGCCATCGATCTCGATTGTTATCGTGGCCGCGGCTTCGCCCGCGCGGTCGGCGCGGCGACCAGCGGGTCGTCCGGCCAATAATGCTTCGGATATTGTCCCTTGAGATCGGCCTTCACGGCGCGATAGCCATTGGCCCAGAAGCTTTTCAAGTCGCGCGTCACCTGCACCGGACGGCGCGCGGGGGACAGCAGGTGCAGCAGCACCTCGACCTTGCCGTCGGCGAGGCGCGGCGTATCGGTGGCACCGAACATCTCCTGCAGGCGCACGGCCAGGACCGGCACCTCGCCGCTGTCGTAATCCAGCGGCAGATGCGAGCCCGAGGGAACGTCGAGATGGGTCGGCGCCAATTGATCGAGCGCATGGCGCTGCTGCCAGTCAAGGCCGCTGAGCAAGGCCTCGCGGAGATCGATCGAGGCGAGATGCGCGCGCCGCGTCACACCGTCGAGATAAGGCAGCAGCCACTCCTCCGCCGCCGCCAGCAAGGCGGCATCCGAGAAATCGGGCCAGTCCCATTTGAATTTCTGCCCCGCTTCCTGCAGGCGCCGCAGGAAGGCGATGCGGGCACGCAAATTCTGCAGCTCCGGCGTCCAGGGCAAGCAGGCGATACCCATCTGCCGGATGCCTTCGAGCATGGCGGCGGCGACCTTTTCGCGCGGCATGTCTCTGAGCGGTTTCTCTTCCAGCACCAGCGACCACAGGCGGCGCTGGCGTTTCGCCTCGACCATTTGCTCACGCGGATTCCAGGCGACGATGGTTTCATGGACGATCTGGGCGGCGAAATCCGCTTCGATCTCGGCCAGCGTGATGGGGGCGGCGAGAAAGATGCGCGCCGCCCGCTTGTCGCCATCCAGCGCGCCGATCGCCAGGTAATTGGACTGTGCCAGCGGATCATGCGCCGGCAGCACCGCGCCGCGGCCATGGCTCAGGCGAAAGCTCTCCTGACCGTCCGGCGTGCGGCCGCGTTTCTGCGCCAGTCGGTCGGGATAGGCCAGCACCAGCACCGCGCCGGCGGCTTCACGCGCCTCTGCATCGCGCGATCCGGCCGCATCGATACCGAGCTGCCGGCGCCAGTCCCTGGCGGATTGCTTGATGCGCTCGGTCGCCGCGCGGTCGGCCCTGGCGAGGCCGCGGCCACGCTCCTGCAGGAGGTCCAGCCGGTCGCGCAGATCGGCATCGCTGTTGCGCAGCGGATCGCGTTCGCTCAGCACCGCGGCGATATCGCAGGCGACGGCACCTAAATCGCGTTCCTTAGCCCGCACCATCATATGGGCGAGGCGCGGATGCACGCCGAGCGACGCCATCGCCTTGCCATGGGCGGTGGCGAGAAACTGGCTGTCGACCGCCTCGAGATCCTGCAGCAGTTCGCGCGCCTGCGTGAGCGCTGCTTCCGGCGGCGGGTCGAGCAGCTTCAATGTGGCGAGATCGCTGATCCCCCAGGCCGCCAGTTCCAGGGCGAGCGGCGCGAGATCAACGGCGAGGATTTCGGGCTGTTCGAAGGCCGGCAGGGCGCGCTCGCTGGCCGCACTCCACAGGCGATAGCAGATACCGGGCGCCGTACGGCCGGCGCGGCCGCGGCGTTGCGTTGCCGCCGCCAGCGACACCTTGGTGGTCGCAAGCTGGGTCATGCCGCTGACCGGATCGAAGCGCGGCACCCGGCGCAGCCCGCTATCGACGACGATCCGCATGCCGTCGATGGTAAGGCTGGTCTCGGCAATCGAGGTCGCCAGCACGATCTTGCGCCGGCCCTGGGGATCGCGGCGAATGGCCTTGTCCTGCTCCGGCAGCGGCAGGTCGCCATAGAGCGGCAGGATGACGCGATCGGCACCGGGATCGCCGAGCCGGCTCTCCACCCGGCGGATCTCCGCCGTGCCCGGCAGGAAAGCCAGCAGATCGCCTTCTGCTTCCGCCAGGGCCTGACGGATGGCACTCGCCATGCGATCCTCGATCCGCGTGGCCGCATCGTCGCCGAGATAGCGCGTCTCGACCGGAAAGACGCGGCCTTCGCTGGTGAGACGCCGGGCACCCGGCAGCAAGGCGGCGATGCCGGCGCCGTCGAGCGTCGCCGACATGACGACCAGGCGCAGGTTGTCGCGCAAGGCGGCCTGGGCCTCGAGGCAGAAGGCCAGCGCCAGATCGCTGTCGATGGCGCGCTCGTGGAATTCGTCGAACAGCACGGCGGCGATGCCCGGCAAGTCGGCATCGCCCTGCAATTGCCGCAGGAAGAGGCCGGTGGTGACGACTTCGATGCGCGTCTTCGGGCCGATCTTACGGTCGAGCCGCACCCGATAGCCGACCGTCTCGCCCACTTCCTCGCCGAGAAGATCGGCCATGCGCTTCGCCGCACTGCGGGCGGCAAGCCGGCGCGGCTCGAGCACGATGATCTTGCCGCCCTCCTTATTGCCATGGGCGAGCCAGGGCGCATCCTTCAGGGCGAGCGGCACCAGCGTCGTCTTGCCGGCACCCGGCGGCGCTTCGAGAACGAGATTGGGGCCGTCGGCCAATGCCGCCGCGATCTGCGGCAGCAGGGGCTCGATCGGCAATTGGCTGTGGCTGGTGCTGGCGGTCATGGCCGGCACCATAGCCGGCGCAAAAGGCTTGGCAAGGGCCGCGTGGCGACCGGCGCCGGCCTAGCTGGCGAGATCCTCCAGGATCGGGCAATCCGGCCGCTCATCGCCATGGCAATGATGGGCGAGGTGCTTCAGCGTCTTCACCATGCTTTGCATCTCGGCGATCTTGGCCTCGAGATCGCCGACATGGGCCAGCGCCAGCTTCTTGACCGTGGCGCTGGAGCGGCGTCGGTCGCGCCATAGCGCGAGCAGCTGACGGATCGTCTCCAGCGGGAAGCCCAGCGAGCGGGCGCGGTGGATGAAGCGCAGGGCATGGATTTCGGTTTCGTCATAGAGGCGATAACCGGCCTCCGTCCGCTGCGCCTTCGGCAACAGGCCGATCGATTCATAGTGCCGGATCATCTTGGCCGAAACGCCGCTTGAGCGTGCGGCGTCACCGATGGTTTGCATGGCCGTGGCTTGCATGGAGAGCATCCTGTTGCTGAAAGCGGCGATACCAGCGCCGCAGGCTGAGCGCATTGCCGACCACGAAGACGCTGCTCAGCGCCATCGCCAGGCCGGCGAGCATGGGATTGAGTTCGCCGAACGCGGCCAAGGGAATGCCGAGGGCGTTGAAGACGAAGGCCCAGAGCAGGTTCTGCTTGATCTTGCGGCCGGTGGCGCGGGCGAGATCCAGGGCGGCCGGCACCAGCATGAGATCGGCGCGCATCAGGATGATGCCGGCCGTCGCCACGGCGGCGTCGGTGCCGTTGGCAAGGGCGATGCCGAGATCGGCCGCCGCCAGCGCCGGCGCGTCATTGATGCCGTCGCCGACCATGGCGATCCGCTTGCCGCCGGCCCGGATCTCGCGCAAGGCGGCGATCTTGTCGGCCGGCAGCAATTCGGCGCGCCAGTCGTCGATGCCCAAGGTCTTCGCCGTGCGTTCGGCGGCCAGCCGGTGATCGCCGGTCAGCAGCAAGGTGGCGAGGCCCTTGTCATGCAGCGCCGCCAGCGCCGGCTTGGCGCTCGGCCGCTCGCTATCGGCGAAGTCGATCGCCGCCAGCAGAGCCGGCTGCGGTTCCAGTGCCGCGAGATAGGAGCGCGTGGCGGCGTCGATCGCCGGCACCGCCGCCAGCGAGACGCCGCGTTCCTGCATCAGTCTGGCATTGCCGAGCAGCAGGCGCTGGCTGTCGGCCGTGCCGGCAACGCCGCGTCCCGGCAGGGCTTCGACGGCGGTGGCAGGGGCCGCTGCGACCCCGCGCTGCTGCGCAAGATCGCGCAAGGCCGCCGCCAGCGGATGGGTGCTTTCCTGCTGCAGGCCGGCGGCGAGGCGCAGGGCGTCCGCCTCGCTGCCGTCGACGACATGGATGGCCGTCACTTGCGGCTGTCCCTCGGTCAGGGTACCGGTCTTATCGAAGGCCACCGCCTCGATATGCTGGGCCGTCTCCAGGGCGATGGCGTCGCGGATGAGGATGCCGGCCTTGGCGCCGGTGCCGGTGCCGACCATGATCGCGGTCGGCGTTGCCAGGCCCAGGGCGCAGGGGCAGGCGATGACCAGCACGGCGACCGCATTCAGGATGGCGCTCTCCACCGGCGCACCGGCCAGCAGCCAGCCGATCACCGTGATGACGGCAGCCAGCAGCACCGCCGGCACGAAGCGGGCGCTGACCTTGTCGACCAGTTTCTGGATCGGCGCTTTGGCGCCCTGCGCTTCGGCGATCATCTGCCGGATGCGGTCCAGCATGCTGTCGGCACCCAGCGCCGTGACTTCGACGGCGAGCACGCCATTGCCGTTGAGGGCGCCGCCGATCACCGCCGCACCGGGCTCGACATCGACCGGCAGGCTCTCGCCGGTCAGCAGCGACTGGTCGATCGCGCTTTGGCCCTCGATCACCCTGCCGTCGGCCGGCAGGCGGTCGCCGGGGCGGATGAGAACGACGTCGCCGATGCTGAGCTCGGCGACATCGATCGTGACGTCGCCGCCAGCGCGCCGCACCCGCGCCTGCGCCGGCCGCAAGACTTTCAGGGCATCGAGCGCCGAGAGGGCGCGCCGTTTGGCGCGCCGCTCCAAGGTCTTGCCGAGCCGCACCAGGACCAGGATGACGGCGGCGGATTCAAAATAGAGATGTTCATGCGCGCTGTGTTCGCCCATCCCCGGAACAGTGGCGCCCGAAGCGGCGGCGCGCCAGGCGAGATAGAGGCTGAGGCCATAGGCGGCCGTGGTGCCGAGCGCCACCAGCGTGTCCATGTTGGCGCTGAAGCCGCGCAGGGCGCGCCAGGCGCTGCGATAGAAATCGGCGCCGAGCCCGATCTGCAGCAGGGTGGCGAGCGTGATCTGCAGCCAGAGCGGCACCGTGATCGCTCCAAGGGCGCTGTCCGCCGGCAGCCAGCCCGTCACCATCGGCAGCAGCAGCGGCAGCGCCAGCACGACACCGGTCGCCAGCACGGTGAGATCGCGGTCGAGCACGATCTGATCCTTGCCGCCGGCCACGGCCTTTTCCGCACCGCTGGCGCTGGCCGGCGTGGCGGCGGCGGGCGGCTTCACGCCATAGCCGGCGCGCCTGATGGCGGCCTCGATCTCGGTCGGTGCCGCCGTACCGCTGACATAGGCTGTCTCTGTGGCGAAATTAACATTGGCGGCGGTGACGCCGGGCACCCGCTTCACCACGGTCTCGATCCGCGTCGCACAGGCGGCACAGGTCATGCCCGCGATATCGAGGGCGAGGCTCGGCTTACCGTCTTGCACGGCTGCCGGTATTTTTGCCTGAAGCCGGGTTTTTGCGTGAAGCTGGGGTGTTGCCTGAATCTGGGTCATGATGCCTCCATGCCTTGTAGATGGGGGCTCCAATGATGGGAAGGTCAAGGTTTCTTGCGTCCGTCACGAAACCACCCGGTTACCGCGCGGTAACCAGCTGATTTCAAACACCCTTCTTCCCGCGCCCCGGCATCCGTCCTAACTCTCGGCAACCCCTTGCTTTTGGAGATCAGACATGAAAATCGCTCTCATCGGCGCCACCGGCTTCATCGGCAGCCGCATCCTCGACGAAGCCCTCAATCGCGGCCACCAGGTGACCGCCATCGTCCGCAATCCGGAAAAGGTGGCGCAGCGCGCCGGCGTCACGGCGCAGCGCGGCGACGTCTTCGACCAGGCCGGCCTCGCCAAGCTGATCGCCGGCCATGATGCCGTCATCAGCGCCGTGCATTTCCTGCAGAGCGACGCCGCCAAGCTGATCGGTGCCGTCAAGCAATCCGGCGTGAAGCGCTATCTGGTGGTGGGCGGCGCCGGCAGCCTGAAGATCGCCCCGGACAAGGATCTGATCGACAGCCCGCATTTCCCGCCGGAATACAAGGAAGAGGCCGGCAAGGGCCGCGACTTCCTCAATCTGCTGCGCGGCGAAGCCACGCTGGACTGGACCTTCCTCTCACCGGCGGCGCTGATCCAGCCCGGTACGCGGACCGGCAAGTTCCGCCTCGGCAAGGACGACCTGGTGGTCGATGCCGCCGGCCAGAGCAAGATTTCCGCCGAGGATTATGCCGTCGCCCTGCTCGACGAGATAGAGAAGCCGCAGCATATCCGCCAGCGCTTCACCCTGGCCTATTGAAGGCGATCAGACGCGCGGCTCGACTTGCGCGACAGAACGCCCCTTGACCTTCCCATCATGGCAAGCCCCATATGCTGATCGACAGATGAACTCCCGTTGAACGTTAGAGGGCTTGCCATGATGAAACTCGCAGTATCCGGCATCACCTGCGGCGGCTGTGCGGCGGCGATCGAACGCGCGATCGGCGCGACGTTGCCGGGCGCCAGGGTTGAGGTCGATGTGATGAAAGGCGTCGTCACCACCGATGCCGCGTCGGCGCAACGGGACCAGGTGAAAACGGCGATCGAAGACGCCGGCTTCATCGTCACCGGCGAGGCCGCCTGACGGACTATCCGGCGCCGGCTCCCGGCTCTATCAAGCCCGGGGGCAGGTTGCCGGCGGGCGCGTTCGTCAGTGCTGGATCGAGCTTGGCGATATCGCCGCCCTGAACTTGTGCTCGACGCGCCTCCTGATCTCGAGCCACTCTCCCTCGCGCGCCAGCCGATAGGCTTTCTTGGCGAGCAAGGCATAGCGGCCCGCTTTGGCGTCCGACTGGTATCTCTTGATGCGAGCTTCCAAGGCTTTCAACCAGGGCGCTTCGATGCCTTTGGCCCTGGCGTAAGTCGCGATCGATGCAAGCTCGCCGCATTGCGTATCGTTTCTGAGGTTGATTGCCTCGATTGTCGCAAGATCGAAGGGCGTGTCGAAACAGGCCGGATCGGCGACGCCGACGGCAAGAAAGTTGAGGCGCGTTCTGACGCACTTTTCGCAGACGCCGCAATTCTTGTGCGTCTCCTTGCCTTCCCAACACACTTTGACGACGGCGGAAGCCACGGCGTTGCGTACCACGGTTTCGACCTTCCGCGTGCGTGAATAGCTGGCGCCATCATGGACAATGCGCAGCCCCGATCCCGACAGCAGGTAATCCGTTGCCGGGTTGGATCCCCAAGGCAGGATGAGCGCGTTGTACGGCTCCGAGCTGCCGATCAGCGCATAGCTGAATTCAGCGGCGTAATTGTGCAGGCAGCAGGCGAGCTGCGCCGAAAAACTGTCTTCCCAGCTCTGCAGCCCCAAGTCCTTCAGATTGGTGCGAATGGCTTTGCCTTTTATCCGCAAGTCGGTCAGCAGCGGTTGGGTGCGCTCCCTCAAGGCCTCAAACTGTTTCGGTTCCGCCAAGGGCACATCGAAGCCATGCACCATGAGGACGGAATGTCTCAAAGGATAGGCAGCGAGCCCCATCTTGCCTGTTGCGTGGCGCAGCAGGGTGAAGATGGAATCGACGCCGCCGGAGAAAGCGGCGATGGCTTCGTCCTTGCAGGTGAATGCCGCGTCGCCGAGAACCGCGTCCGGGATGATCTCCACCTTGGCGTAGCGGCTCGGCTTCCACAGCACCCAGGCTTCCTGGAATTCGTTCAGGTTGCGCAGCGCGCCGGCGCTCATGGCGCCATGCACGCGGATGTCCTGGCCGAGCCGCATCGCATAGAAGATGATGCCGAAAACGAATCCGTCGAGAACCCGCGGCGGCGGCGGATTCGCTTCACCGATCAGATCGAAAAAAATCGCCAGATCCCGGCGATCCTTGTCCGCGATATTGCTCAAGAAAACAGTGCGGCGACTTCCATCAAGCGTGCCGTCTTGCGAGACGTGCAGATCCATTGGGCGCTCGGCCATTGGACATCCTCCCCGCTGAAATACTATTAATAAGTACTAACAATCTTTTAGGTAGAATTGAGTCTGCAATATCGCTTGTTGCAGGTGAAGCCAAGCGCTATCGGTCTCCGGCATGAATTTGTGATCGGCCTGCGGTCTGCGAGATGAGCCTGCAAAATGAGCGGGTCATCCAAATGGATGAGCCTGAGGAAGAAGACTATTGCAGTGCGAGAATGCAGGTCCCACGCTTGTCCCGGCGACTTCAGTGCCCATCTCGATGGTTCAGGGCGCTGCCTTGCCATCGCTCCGTAAGCTATGCTGTCCTGATCTTTAACCTGGTAGAGGCGAGAGGCGCGAAAGGCAGCGTATCGCGCGGGAAAGAAATGCTGGTGATAGGACAATGACAATGGCGAGAAAGGTAGCCGTCAAAGGTGACGGGAAAACGCTGCTGCTCGCCTGCGGCGCGCTGGCCCGCGAGGTGCTCGCCCTGAAGCAGCTTCATCACTGGGACTGCTTCACGGTCGATTGCCTGCCCGCCGACCTGCATTTCCGGCCGGAGAAGATCGCGCCGGCGGTCCAGGCCAAGATCCATGAGGCCAAGGACAAGTTCCAGCGCATCTTCGTGCTCTATGCCGATTGCGGCACCGCCGGCGCACTCGACGCGGTACTGGCGGCGGAGGGCGTCGAGCGGATCGCCGGCCCGCATTGCTATTCCTTCTTTGACGGCAACGCCGCCTTCGAAGCCCTGCATGCGGAGAATATCGGCACCTTCTATCTGACCGATTTCATGATCCGCCATTTCGAAAGCTTCATCTGGAAAGGCCTGTGGCTCGACCGCCATCCGGAACTGCGCGACAGCTATTTCGGCAATTACAGCCGCGTCGTCTATCAGATCCAGGCGGAGATCCCCGGCTTCCGCGAGAAGGCGCGCAGCATCGCCGACCGGCTCGGCCTCGCTTATGAAGAGCGCATGACCGGCTATGGCGATCTCGCGACCTTCATGCAGCAGGCGACGGAGGCGGCGCCCGCCAGATAAGCGCGCCTGCCGCCGTTCCGCTCCCTGCTGTTCTGGCCCGGCCGTTCCGCTGCCTGCTGTTCCGCCTGTCGCGGCTTCTGTGACAGATCGGCGCAGCTCCGCCCGGCTGCTCTGCCTGGGCGCCGAACAAGCTTGACCTTGCCCCCATGGGAAACTCCATATCACGGGGGCGCATTCATCTTCCCGGAGGCCTCATGTCCGCCTTGACCCGCCGTCATTTCCTCGCCGCCTCAGCCGCCACAGGTTTCGGCCTCACCTGGTCGCCGCTGGCGCGCGCGGCGGCAAACACGCCGCGGACGCTCGAGGTGACGACGCGGGTGCTGGAGGTGAACGGCAAGGCGGCGAAGGTTTTTGCCCTGGGTGCCGCCATGGGTGCGGATGGAAAATCGGGTTTCGATTTCATCAGCGGCGACCGCTTCAAGGTGAAGCTGCTCAATCGCCTCAGCCAGCCGACCCTGGTCCATTGGCATGGCCTGACGCCGCCCAACGCGGCGGACGGCGTCCCCGACATGACGCAGCCGGCTCTCGCCGCAGGCGCCAGCTATGACTACGACTTTGTCCTCAGCCGGCCCGGCACCAATTTCATGCATTCGCATTACGGCCTGCAGGAGCAGCAGTTGCTGGCGGCGCCGCTGATCATCCGCGACCCGGCGGAGGCGCATCTCGACGAGCAGGAGGTGGTCATCCAGCTGCACGATTTCACCTTCCGCGATCCGCAGGAGATCCTCGCCGAATTGCAGAAGGGCATGGCGCATCGGATGGGCAGCCATGACACCACCGCCCATGCCATCGGCAATGCGCAGATGCAGAACATGCCGATGGAGCAGATGCAGGGCATGAACATGCAGGGCTCCAACACGGAGGGCATGGACATGGCGGGCGGCGAGATGAGCCAGATGCCGGGCATGTCGCATGGCGGCTCTTCCTCGCTGTCCGACACCATGAGCCAGGCGATGGCGCAGCAGATGGTTGGCGGTGCGGGCGCCAGTGGCGGCGGCATGACCGGCATGGATCTCAACGATGTCAGCTATGACGCCTTCCTTGCCAATGACCGGACCTATCAGGACCCCGCGGTGGTCGCCGTCGAGCGCGGCGGCAAGGTGCGGTTGCGCCTGATCAATGCCGGCTCGGCCAGCAACTTCATGATCGATCTGGGGTCGCTCTCCGGCGACCTGATCGCTGTCGACGGCATGCCGGTTCAGCCGGTCAGCGGCCGGCAATTCGCCCTCGCCATGGGCCAGCGCATCGATCTCCGGCTGCGCTTGCCGGCGGAGCGTGCCGCCTGGCCGGTCGTCGCCCAGCTGGAAGGCGACCGCCGGCGCAGCGCCGTCATCCTGGCGGCGAAGGGTGCGGCGATCGGCAAGCTCGATTTCCTTTCGGCCAAGCCGACTCCACGCTTCGATCAGTTGGCCGGCCATCTCGTCGCCGCGCGCGATCCGCTGCCGCAGCGCCCGGCCGACCGCCGCCTCAGCGTCGATCTCACCGGCGACATGACGCGCTATCGTTGGGGCCTTGCCGGCAACGGCGCGGCTTTGCAGGTCAAACAGGGCGAGCGGGTGGAGATCGAGCTGATCAACCGCACCGCCATGTCGCATCCCATGCATCTGCACGGCCATCACTTCCAGCTGGTCGCCGTCAACGGCAAGCCGCTCAACGGCCCGCTGCGCGACACCCATCTGGTGCCGGCTTCCAGCAGCTGCGTGATCGCCTTCGATGCCGACAATCCCGGCCGCTGGGCCTTCCACTGCCACAATCTCTATCACATGGCGGCGGGCATGATGACGGAACTCAGCTACGCCTGATCGATTCTCGCCGCTGCCCCCCGTCCGACGCACTCGGCCAGATGCATCCGGTGACTGCACTTGGCCAAAAAGCCATTTCGCCGCAGCCCCTCACACAATCGTCGGTTGACGCCGGCGGGTCTCATGGGCCTATCCTGCACCGGTAACCGAAGGGGGAGGAACAGATGGGCGTTCTATATTGGATTGTTTTCGGTCTCGTCGCTGGCATCATCGCCAAATGGATCATGCCGGGCAGGGATCCGGGCGGCATCATCCTCACCATCATCATCGGCATCGCCGGCGCCCTGATCGGCGGCTATCTCAGCACGCTGTTCGGTCTCGGTGATATCAGCGGCTTCGACCTGCGCAGCTTCATCATCGCCGTGCTCGGTGCGCTGATCCTGCTCTTCATCTATCACCGGGTGCGCGGCCGATAAGCCGCATTGCGCCGCATCGACGCTTGGTTTCGGCGTCCGGCATGAAGGGAGCAATCATCCATGACGGCCGATGAGCTCCGTGCCCGGCAGGCGCCGGTGAAACAGCTCTACCGCGACAACCCGGCGGCCGCCCTGGTGCCGGCGCGGGCGGAGGGCGAGCTGGTGCTCGACGGCGTTGCCTGCAATGTGCGCATCCACAAGGGCGTCACGATGGCGGGCCTGCATCCGGCGGGCGGCGGTTCGGGCGAAGAGGCCTGTTCCGCCGATATGCTGCTGGAAGCCCTGGTCGGCTGCGCCGGCGTCACCCTGGCCGCTGTGGCGACGGCGATGGCGGTGCCGGTCCGCGGCGGCAAGGTCATCGCCGAAGGCGTCTGGGATGCACGCGGCACGCTCGGCGTCGACAAGACGGCGCCGGTCGGCATCACCGAGATCAAGCTGCGTTTCGAAATCGACAGCGACGCCGAACCGGAAAAGATCGAACGGATGATCCAGCTGGTGGAGCGTTATTGCGTCATCGCCCAGACCCTGATCCATCCGCCGAAACTCAGCTTCAGCCATCACCGCGCCGGTTGAGGCCCCCGAACTCGCTGACCTCGGCCTCCCCGGCCTCGGCCTCGCTGACACCCGCCCCGCTGAAGCATCGGGGCGCCGGTTTTCTTTGTGCTTGCCGATTCGCCATCCTTCCCTAAAGATGCGCCGAATTTCGGGAGTCGAAGATGGCGAATGACGGCAAGCAGAACTTTCTGGTCGATGCGGTCGAGCTGGCAAAGCAGCGCAACGACAACAAGGTTCAGCATTTCCTGCCGGGCTGGATGCGTCGGTTGATGCGGCCATTTCCGTGGCTCTATGACCGCTACACCTATTGGACGCAGGTTCGCCGGTTACTATCGTACGTAAATTCCGAGCATAATTTCTTCAAGATCCCGTCGACCTCCAAGGACATCTACAACTCGCGCGGCGATTACGAACACCGCGGCTACGAACAGGAAACCACGCTCGGCAGGGTCAACGGCAAGATAAAGCGCGTCAGCCGCCGCTGGCTCCGCGATATGTATTGCGCCTATCTCTGGCCGCAGATCGACGCTCTCCTGGCCGGGCGAGAGAAGATAAAGATCCTGGAGATCGGCTGCGGCAATTGCATCAACCTCGTTCTCATCAAGCAGAAATATGGCCCCCGCGTCGAGCTGACGGGATATGACATCTCACACCGCCGCATCGAGGTGGCGCGCGACTATTTCGGAGCGGAGCTCGACGGGGTCGAACTCAAGGTATGCTCGGCGACCGACCCGGTGCCGGCGGCAGAACGCGGCGCATTCGACCTGGTGTTTTCGATGCATTGCCTGGAGCAGATCCCCTTCGCCGTGCAGCAGGCGGTCGAGGGCGTTTGCGAGCGATCCTCGGGCCTCGCGGTCATGATCGAACCGGTCTTCGAATTCGCCCGTCCCGAGCAGAAGCTGTATCTGATCTATAGCGATTTCGTGCGCACCCTGCTGCCGACGGTCGCCTATCTCGGCTACCGGATCACGCGCGCAGAACCGCTGGCGATCGAATCGACATTGAAAAACCAGTCGTCGATCATCGTTGTGGATCGCCGGCCCGCATCATGACCCGGGTGTCGCGTCGCTGCTGAAGCGGCCGTCGGCGTGGTCTTGCGTTCAGCCTGCGCCATGCGGACGCCCACCCATGGCCGCGTTCCGCGCGATCGCCGCACATCGCTCAATTCGGAAGCCAAACGCGGCCAGCTTGCGGCGCGATTGCCGCAACAGAAAACCGCCCAAACGGGCGGCTTCTAAGTCATTGAAAAATTTGGTGGACCCGATCAGAGCGTCCACCGGATTTCTAGTGCCTTGAAATTCCTGAAACCTCTGGACGAGAAATTATCTAAATGTCTCACTTCTCTGTCCCACCTAGGGCGGAAACAGCGATAATTAAACATGCCGCGCCTAGATTTGGAAGCGGTGGAGGGACTTGAACCCCCAACCTTCCTGCCCATACATTGAGTTGTTCAGGCCCAATAGTATGTAGAAAACAGGACGCTCTATCCATTGAGCTACACCGCTCAGAAATTAACTTACGCGACTACTTTCGGCGCCGATCCCTAATCCGTGCTGATGGTCGATCATCGTCTTCTTCCAAGTCTTTTAGTTTTGGCTTGGCTCTGCGTCTGATAGGCCGCTCGACAGGTTCATCCTCAGCGTCTTCCTCTTCGCCGTCCTCAGATTGCTCTGGCCCCTTGAGCAGCTGCACTATGTCTTTGCAGCCGATGTCAATTGCACGTGACAGGAAGGACGCGAGGCTTCCATCCGGTATTAAGGCTGCACGGGCCAATAGCTCTGGTTCTGTTACTGTCAGCAAGCCCAGCTTGGCTGCCCGCAAGTTCATGATTATGGGGTGAGGGTTCGGTATAAAAATAAACCCAAAGCGATTTATTGCAGTTGGGGCTACCTCAATAAACCCGAAATCCTCCAGGCGCTTCAGACGGTCATAGAGCGTTCTCTCGCCACGTTGTCCTGTGAAACCGGCCGCATAAGCAACTTCGCTTGGCCTATTCAGCTTAACGAATGCATTATTGTCCCAGGTGAATGCCCAAAGTGCTTGATAGGTCGAGCCCAAAGGGTGGTTCTTCGACATCTCGTCGAGTATCCGGCAAATGAACGGCATTGTCTTAGGTATCGTTACAAAGCCGCCATATGCCTTCCTGTCCCAAAGACGCTGATCAGCGTTAGGCCACATAGAATTGCGAAGGGTATCCTCTTTCTCCGCAATCTTGTTTTTGGACCGAAACGAAAGAGCCATCCATATCTCCACAGTGGGCAGTCGGACCGGGTTTGGACCCCGGTCCCAAATCGGTGAAGCGTGCTGTTAGTGCCTTTTGGAAGGGCACGGCGCTAAACCTGAAGCGAATTCTTACGTTAAAACTGCATAAAATCAAAAGCTTACGCAGGTCTAAACGGCCTATAATTGTCCATCAAGCGGTAAACTCAGGTATCAAAATAACTTGTAATCTAAATCTAGAGTCTAAAAATGACATGGTCATGTCAACGTGAGGCGCAGCTTTCCTACAGCCGCAGCCATTTCTGCAAATTGGCGCTGTACTGTTGCGTACTCCTAGTCCTGCGCGTGCTCCCGGGTCCTCCTCGTCCTGCCGGTGCTCAACGGGGGATAAGAAAGGGGGACTGCTTACCGCCAGCCCAGAAAAAATTTTCTACATTTTCGAGGACCTATCTAGACAGTGCACCTCCGCTATCGCCCCCATAGGGCCCGCGATGAGGGAGTTATGGGGCACCCCTTCTGAAACCGGAATTGCTTTGCGCCTTAGGAATATCGCGTTGAGGCAGTTCCGATTTCTCCGAGCAAAGCTCCGGGAGGAGAAAGCCTTGAGGTCCTGCTGCTAGACGATTAGCTAGTGTTTCCGGTTACGCAAGCATCTGCCTGGCTGGATAGGCTATAGCTGGCTAGCCTTGGCTTCCAAGGTACGTCTTTCCGCCAATAGTGCCTTAGCACGAGGCGACCACGCAGGATCGATGCTTGCAGCTTCGTGAAGCCGGCTTATCAAAGCCCGAAGCACAAATAGCTTTGCCTCCACAGTATCTGCCGCGCGGAAAGCTTGGAACCCTTCCATGATCTTTTGGTGACGGCGGTTCGGTAGTCGATAGCCGGCTTTTGTAGCTACTACACCGGTAATTACTTTCGGCTTCTTAGCAGAGAAGTAATGAGCTTTGTGCGACTTAAGCCCGTGCTTAGCTATGATCGCTCTCGCCTTAAAAAGGACTGCACGAGAAGCATGCTGCCCCGAGATTGCCATGTCATCGACATAGCAGGTCATTTCCAGATTATGTTTTTTTGCCAGAGCCTCAACCTCATCAAACATCTCTTTATGAGCGTAGTAGGAGATGATTGGGCTTGAGCTGCTTCCAGTCGGCAGATGCCCCTCCACTGTGAGAAGATTGGCCAGTAGCCCGGCAACATCATCTGCACAGTGCATTGTCTTCTGAAAGAATTTGAATACTGAAACCTTCTTCACGGAACGGAAAAAGGAACGAACGTCCACCTTTATAAGCGGCTCACTTCCGAGGTGTGCTCTGGCATTGGTCAAGTATGAACGCCCCTTGATCGCAGAATGGAGGTAGTTCGGCGTAGCAATGCGTGCCAGCAAATCGTTTATGCGCTTATGAAGTTGCTGGAGTTTCAGCTTTGGTTCTTCGACGGTACGCACCTTGCCATTAATGGTCTTGGAAAAGACGTTGTAGTTGTCTTTCCGAGATGCAATTGCCTCAAGGTCAGAGAGGCTTATCCGGAGGCGATCAGCTAACTGCGATGGCGAAGTGACCTTATATAAGGCGCACTGATTTACCGCATACCTAGTTGTGGAACTTCCCATTGCGCTCATTCCCTTCGTCATCGTCTGCTTGCGTCGCTGCAATCCAATCAAGCATCTTGATTACCTTGTCGGCGACAAAGACGCGGGTGTTCTCAGGAAAATCTGGGTTTCCAGATTTTTCAGCAAATAGCATCAATGAGGAGGCGGGAATGTTGAAGGCATCCGAATATTTCTGGAGCAAATCGATCGTTACATTCTTCCGATCTCGCTCAATCTCCGAAATGTAGGATTTGGAAACGTTTAATCGTTCTGCGACCTCGGTGACCGATAACCGATGAAACTGTCTAACTAGGCGCAGAGCATTATTAAGCATCATAACTGAGATAGCTCCTCTGTGCAGAAAGGGGAAATTGCTCAAGAGCTATGGATCAGCGACCAGACTGCTCGTGCGAGCTTCACGAAGGCAAATGCCGCCTGCAGCACGAACAACAAAAACTGCCGATTTAGAAGCAAGGTCGTGGGCTTCCTTTCGTTCCGCCCCTTCCTCTTCCGATCAGCCCGCCATCCAAATTCCTCCCGCCCGGCGCCCGGGGGCTCACGACGTGTAGTCATGTCCAAAGTCCTCCATGTGCACCACCGAGCACTATGCTCGACGGTGTCGCGAGCACATGGAGATGAAAGTCGGGTGGAAGTCTGCACTCTTGAGCAACCCGTGGCCGCTCCGCTGTCGTTGACGGACGCGGCCCTTAACCCCGGTGTCGCCGCCCCGCCCGCCATGCGACGCGCAGGAACGGAGGAGACCCCGGAAGGGGCAGGGGCCGAAGCCCCCTCGGGTGGAGAACTCCACCCCGCTTGATGCGACGTCTTTCACCCGGACGCACCAGTAGAATGACGTCATCGTTCGCACCGGTCAATATAAATTCGCTATTCGCGAACAAAACGCGCGATTAGAAAACTAGCGCTTGGCGATTAAGGGCTGAATGGAAGTATCAACGACCCGCGTGAGACTAATATCCCAGCAAGGTAGCCAAAATGCCGCGCGAGCTGCAATGCGAGCTTCGGGGTTACGAGTGCCCAGCGAGACCTTGAGGTCGGAAGACCGCGCCAGAGGGTGAAATTGCCTCGGGATAGGCCAGCGAAAATAGAAGATAGAATGTCTGGACCGGACCAGAAATGAGGCTGCCCGCAAATCCAATGTCTCCCCAAAATGTCTCCCCAGCGGACATCCAGGAGCCAAGGCATTGATTTAGGGGAAATTGGTGGACCCGATCAGAATCGAACTGACGACCTTCTCATTGCGAACGAGACGCTCTCCCAACTGAGCTACGGGCCCACGGTCGCTGACGGGCGCGAATATGGGTGGGGTCAGGCTGGCTGTCAAGCCGGTTCTGCGCCCGATTCGCGGCGCAGGACAGCCCCGATCAGGCGCCGGCGCGGAGCTGCGCGGGGCAGTTGCAAGACCTTGGCAGAAGACGATTTTTGCCCCATATAGGCAGCATCGCCATTTCCCGGAAAGGCTCCTGACGACCATGATCGCCCTGATTTCCCTCATCCACACGGTCATCTCCCTCTATAGCCTTATCCTGCTGGTCTATGTGATTCTGAGCTGGCTCACCGCCTATAACGTGGTCAATCCGCGCCATCAGGTGGTGCTGGCAATCGGCCGCATAACCTCGGCCCTGGTCGACCCCGTCCTGCGGCCGATCCGCAAGATCGTGCCCAGCATCGGCGGGCTCGACTTCTCGCCGATCATCCTCATCCTGGTGCTGCATTTCCTCGACGTCTTCATCACCCAGGACCTGATCGCCGGCTTCTGATGCCGGCGCCTGTGGCTGCCTTGCCGTTCCAGCCGGTGGCCGATGGTGTGCGGCTGCGCCTCAAGGTGACGCCGAAGGCCAAGCATGCCTCGATCGGCGGCCTGCAGCCGGAGGCGGATGGCGGCGTCGCCTTGAAGGTGGCGGTGACTGCGGCACCCGAAGACGGCAAGGCCAATGCCGCCGTCATCGCCCTCCTGGCCAAGGAATGGGGTGTCGCAAAAACGGCCTTTTCAGTCGTCGCTGGCGCAACCGATCGCCGCAAGCTGGTGGAGATTCGCGGTTCGACGGCGGAGTTGACGGCGCGCATCGGCGCCTGGCTGCAGCAACACGCCAAGATTTGACCGAACCAGCGGGGACAGCATGAGCGACACCAACAACGGCAGCGACGGCAAGATCATCGACGGCAAGGCCTTCGCCGAAAATCTCCGCAACAAGATCGCCAGGCAGGTCGCCTTCCTGAAAGAGCAGCATGGCTTCACGCCCGGCCTCGCCGTGGTGCTGGTCGGCGAGGACCCCGCCAGCAAGGTCTATGTGCGCAACAAGGGCGAACAGACCAAGGCTTCGGGCATGGCGAGCTTCGAGCACAAGCTGCCGGACACCACGACCCAGGCGGAACTGCTGGCCGTGATCGACAAGCTCAACAAGGACCCGAACGTCAACGGCATCCTCTGCCAGCTGCCGGTGCCGAAGCAGATCGATCCCCAGGCCATCATCAACGCCATCGATCCCGACAAGGATGTCGACGGCTTCCACGTGGTCAATGCCGGCAAGCTGGCGACCGGCGGCGAGGGCCTCGTTCCCTGCACGCCCTATGGCTGCCTGCTGCTGCTGAAGGACCGTCTCGGCGATCTCGCCGGCAAGCATGCCGTGGTCATCGGCCGCTCGAACATCGTCGGCAAGCCGATGGCGCAATTGCTGCTGAACGAAAGCTGCACTGTCACCATTGCGCATTCGAAGACCAGGGACCTGCCGGGCGAAGTGCGCCGCGCCGATATCGTTATCGCCGCGGTCGGTCGGCCGGAAATGGTCAAGGGCGACTGGATCAAGGAAGGTGCCACCGTCATCGATGTCGGCATCAACCGCATCGAAGTGAACGGCAAGGGCAAGCTGGTGGGCGATGCCGATTACGCCAGCTGCCTGCCGCGCGCCGGCGCCATCACCCCGGTTCCGGGCGGTGTCGGACCGATGACCATTGCCATGCTGCTGCAGAACACCCTGATCGCCGCCTGCCGCCAGCGCGGCGTCAAGCTGCCGGACTGAGTGGCGCAGCCAGACGCAGGCAAAGCGTGCGGGCCTCAAGAAAAAGGCCGGCCTCGATCACCGGGGCCGGCCTTTCTATATCCGCCATGGCGGAAGTTCAGCCGCGGCCGTGCTTCAGCAGGCGAAGCCGCAGGGCGTTCAATTTGATGAAGCCGGCGGCGTCGCGCTGGTCATAGGCGCCGGCATCGTCCTCGAAGGTCACGTGCTTCAGGGAATAGAGGCTCTTCGGCGATTTGCGGCCGACCACCGTGGCGTTGCCCTTATAGAGCTTGAGGCGCACCGTACCCTCGACATGCTCCTGGCTCTTGTCGATCAGGGCCTGCAGCATCTCGCGCTCGGGGGCGAACCAGAAGCCGTTATAGATCAGCTCGGCATAGCGCGGCATGATCTCGTCCTTGAGATGCGCCGCACCCCGGTCGAGGGTGATGCTCTCGATGCCGCGATGGGCGGCATAGAGGATGGTGCCGCCCGGAGTTTCATAGACGCCGCGCGACTTCATGCCGACGAAGCGGTTTTCCACCAGATCGAGGCGGCCGATGCCGTTGGCCTTGCCGAGCTCATTGAGCTTGGTCAGCAGCGTCGCCGGCGACAGCTTCTCGCCATTGAGGGCGATGGCGTCGCCCTTGTTGAACTCGATCTCGATATAGGTCGCCTTGTCGGGCGCGGCTTCCGGCGAGATGGTGCGCTGATAGACGAATTCCTCCGGCTCCTGCCACGGATCCTCGAGGGCCTTGCCCTCGCTGGAAGAGTGCAGCAGGTTGGCGTCGACCGAGAAGGGCGCCTCGCCGCGCTTGTCCTTGGCGATGGGAATCTGGTGCGTCTCGGCGAATTCGATCAGCTTGGTGCGGCTGGTCAGGTCCCATTCGCGCCAGGGCGCGATCACCTTGATATCGGGGTTGAGGGCGTAGCAGGAAAGCTCGAAACGCACCTGGTCGTTGCCCTTGCCGGTAGCGCCATGGGCGACGGCATCGGCGCCGGTCTTCTTGGCGATATCGATCAGATGCTTGGAGATCAGCGGCCGGGCGATCGAGGTGCCGAGCAGGTACTGGCCTTCATAGAGGGCGTTGGCGCGGAACATCGGGAAGACGAAATCGCGCACGAATTCCTCGCGCACGTCCTCGATGAAGATCTCCTTGATGCCCAGCATCTCGGCCTTCTTGCGCGCCGGTTCCAGCTCCTCGCCCTGGCCGAGATCGGCGGTGAAGGTCACCACCTCGCATTGATAGGCTTCCTGCAGCCATTTCAGGATGACGCTGGTGTCGAGACCGCCGGAATAGGCGAGCACGACTTTCTTAATCTCGCGGGCCATGACGCTACCTCTAAAGCACGAAATCTGGGGAAATCCGGGCGGAAATTAGGGGAAATAGCGGAGAGAGGCAAGGATCGCGAGGGCGGACCTGGGCTGCATTGCTTGCGGCAGCACTTCCCCCCGCCGGCGCCGATCAGGCATTCTGTCTCAGAATACAAATCTCGGTCGTAGGCCCGCTCCGCGTCAAGCGGGTGCCTTTGCGACCTGTCCGACGGATAGCCGGTTCAGGTTACCGCAGCAATCCTTGGCCCCATTGGCATGGACAAATTTGCTGTGGCCTCTTTCCGTCGCCTCGTCCGCGGGAAAGAGGCACTCGATCCGCAGCTCCTCGGCGGTAATCGTCTGGGGCGTTCCGACGGTCGTGACCATCGAAAAATAGCTCAGGGTCACATCGCCCTTGGTAAAGACGAGCGGGATCAGTGGCAGGCTGTTATCCGGGATCGAGGCATGCCACGCCGGTTCGACATCGGGATACTGCGATAGCTCGTCCAGGAGCGTTCGGGTTTTCGCGTCGATCACGCGCCCCAGGGCTTCGCGGTATACCCGCGCGATCAGCCCGCGCGCGGTTTCCGTCCAGTTTTTCATGTGCGGCCGCATGCCCGCAGGGTCAAAAACCAGATGAAGCAGGTTGCGCCTGCCCTGTCGCTTGGCCAGGTCGATGAAACAATTGAAAAACAACGGCGCGGCATCGTTGGTGAGCAGCACGTTCCAATACCGGTCCATGACGATGGCCGGAAAGGGCTCGTGCTGCCGCAGCATGCGCTGCAAAGCCCGTTGGACGATCGTCATGCCGGACTCGTCGAGCGCCTCTTGGGCATAGAGCGGCGCATAGCCGGCGGCGATAAGGAGGAGGTTTCGTTCCCGCAACGGCACATCGAGTGCTTGGGCGAGGTCGACCAGCATCTGGCGGCTGGGTATGCTGCGGCCGCTTTCAACGAAGCTGATATGCCGCTGCGACACGCCCGCGTCGAAAGAGAGGTCCAGCTGGCTCTTGCCACGCAGATGCCGCCACTGGCGCAGCAGGCTCCCGACGGTACCAGGCGAGGAAGACGTCATATCGGTTGAAGCGCGCATCTCTCTCAATTCTTCAGCTTGCGAGAACCAAGGTCTAGCGGCAGAGAAAACTGACTATGCCAGATTTATGCATATGCTTCGAACATCGACAGCTGCCGGCAATTCTGCCAAGGCAGGGCCTGCGGGACGCGTGCGAGCTTCCGCCGGCCTGACCTGAACCTTGCCAGGGCACTATGCCTCCAATGGTTATATGGCCTGCCAGCGATGGGCCGCAAAAGTGCTTTCAAGCGGCGGATTCGCGATATTTGCCGTATAATTGGTGATCGTCGAAGCGGCGATCACCGTGACCACTTCAAGCAGGCGGCTTTCGTCGAAACCCGCTGCCATGAATTCCTGCATCGCGGCTTCGTCGAGGTGCCCGCGTTTCTCGATCAAGGTCCGCGCCAGCCTGGAAAGAGCGGCGAGCCTGTCATCTTTCGGCATCCTTCCCGCGCGGATGGCCTCGACGTCGTCATTTTCGATGCCCTGCTGCAACGCCAGCGCCGAATGGAAGGCCACCGCCCAGTCACTCGCATTTGTCACCGCATTGGTCAGAAGAAGCACCTGGATCTCGGCCTCTCTGAAGCTGCCGCCGTGAACCCGGTCGAAAAGATCGGTCAAACCACCGATAAGCACGGGGGAAGTAGACATCGCTCCCGCGATATTGGGAATGAAGCCGAAAGCCGATTGCAAAGCCCTCAGCGCCGGCTTCGATGCTGTCGGGGCGGTCTCGATCGAATGGATGGGGAAATGAGGCATGGTATGTCTCCGGGTCTTTGACTGGCAAGGTAACGTCGACCCGACACGATCGGGCCGCGCTTGCCGGAAAGATGTGCGCCTTTGACATCATCGCCTCAATTACCTGGGAGGTAATATTGTGCGGCCGGGTTCCTATGCGCGATATCCCTGCGATACCTGATATCCAACCATGGCGTGCCGCTGCCGCACGGCTCACCCGCCAAGCTGCTTCAGCGCCAGATTACTGTCGATATATTCGATCGTCGTGCTGCTCTTGGTGGCGAGCGCCGCCTTGAAGAAATCGGCGGCTGCCTTCCTGTCGCCTTTCAGCAAGGCCTGCTGGCCGAGATAGTAATTGAACTCGCAGCGGAAGCCCTGTCCCTGCTTGAGGTCGCTGCTGTCGAGCGCGGCGAAGATGGCGGCTTGATCCATCTTGCCCTGGAAATAACGGATCACCTGCACCGGCCATTGCTGGTCGAGCAGCTTGCCGGCCGCCGCCTCCAGCGCCTTGGCGTCGCCGCCCGCCTGCGGGTCCTTCTTGGCCGCCTGGGCCTGGAACTGGCGCGCGAGATTGAGGCGCAAGGCGGCGTAAGGGTTGCCGTCGCGCAGATTCATGGCGCTGGCGAAATCGGTCGCCGCGGCGGTGTAGTCGCCCTTGGCGAAATAGGCGCGGCCACGGTTGTAGAAGGCTGCGGCCGCTTTCGCGTCGAGCTTGATCATGGCGGTGAAATCGGCGATCGCGGGATCGAATTTGCCGTTGCGCAGCAGCAGGCCGCCGCGATCGAGCAGGGCATCGAAATGATCGGGATGGTTCTTCAGCACATTGTCGAGATCGGCAACGGCATCGGCATCCTTGCCCTGCTGCGATTCCACCCAGGCCCGCAGGTAATGCCCGTCGACATTATCCTTGTCCTTGGCAATGGCCGCGTCGAAATCCTGCTTCGCCGCCGTGAGATCCTGGCTGGTGGGATTGGCCCGCCGCATATGCGCGATGCCGCGGTTGATATAAGCGGGCGGGGTGTCGGGCCTGAGCTTGATCGCCTGGGTGAAATCCCGGATGGCGAAATCGGTCTTGCCCATCAGCGTGTAACCGATGGCGCGGTTGTAATAGACGGCGGCCAGCTGGTCGCCTGTCGCCTGCCGGCCCTCGATCGCATGGGTACAGGCGACCACCCGCAGCTGCGGATCGTTGTTCTCGTAACAGGCCTGGACATCGTCCGGCAGATTGTCTTCCGGCAGCGGCGCGACCTGTTTTTGGGCCGGCGCCGTCTTGCCGTCATCCTGCGGTAAAACCGTGCCGGGCTGCTGTTCGGGCAGTGGTACCTCGGCCTTGCCGGCCTCGCTCTGGCTCAGGCCGAGCACCGCGGCGATCAGGCAGAGATGAAAGCTCCGGCGCCGGAAGAGGCCGCCAATTTGAAAATCACGAATACGCTTCACCATAATCTCGATCACTGGTCCTGATCAGGCGCGGCACCGGCGGGGTTTCCGGGGAGGGTTTCCGTCCGGCGGTGTCACGCGTCTCACGCCATTTCCGGGCCCGGGCGGTATCTGCCCGTATCAATACCCGCCCGACGCTGTCGCGCCTCTGACAGGCGACGTCCCAGATGCGATTGGCGGGCGAAAGCCGGTCCGGTCGGTTGACGCGGCGCGAGGCTAGACCGGCCGGGCCGCCGGGGCAACATGCATTCCGGCCAACATTAATCTACCTTAAGTAGCACGCCGCCTGTCTCTCGTGTTAGGCTGCGGCAGTTTCATCGCCGAGACGACACGCATATCACCGGTATCGCCGGTTTTCGTCTGCGCGTTCCGGACCACCACGTTCGTGGTCTGGCACTTGGGATCTCACCTGCGGTGCCCCTGTGATGGTTCCCGGGTGCTAGTTCAATTGTGACGGCCCCGCCGCGACCGGCATTCCAGTAGCTTCTGCGTCAATGATTCAGCTTCCATTCCGACAAGCATTCATGCGGGGAGAGGGTAAATGGCAGAGCCGAAAAAGGACTGGTCGCTGGTGCAGGTTCGCGCCCGCGAAGCGCGCAACCTGCTGGCAGCCCATAATGGCGGCGATCTGTGGCGCGACATCAATGTCGCGCATCTCGATACCGGCCTGCGGCCCAATCCGATCTTCGGGAACTGGGTCGATCTTGCTGCCGGCGTCAATTTCATGGAAGAAGGCAAGCCGCCGATCGATCCGCTCGACGACGCGACCTTCGGCGGCCATGGCACGCGCACGCTCAGTGTGCTCACCGGCGCCGTGGCCGGCGACTTCCAGGGTGTCGCGGCGCAGGTGCCGGTCATTCCCTACCGCGTGGCGGATGACGTCATTCTCGGCACCAAGCAGGAGCAATCGAATGTCGCCAACGCGATCTATCACGCGATCGACAAGCGCAGCTGCGAGGTGATCACGCTCAGCATGGGTTATCCCCTGGTCGGGACCTTCTGGCACAATGCCCTGGGCGCGGCGGTCGATTACGCCTATCAGCGCGGCGTCATTCTGATCGCGGCGGGCGGGCAGGTGATCGACAAGCCCTGCTATCCCGGCAAGTTCTTTCGCGCCATCGGTGTCGGCGGCTATCGCAAGGCCTCGGATACGGCCGATCTCAGTGTCTATCAGGACTATCAGGAAAAGGCGGGCCACGAGGTCACGTCGTTCCGCAGTTTCATCGATGTCTGGGGACCGGCCGATCCGGTCTGGCGATTGGGCGTCTCGGCGGTTCCCGGCGGCGACCCGGCGTTCAAATACGGTTTCGGCGACGGCACCTCCTATGCGACGCCGCATGTCTCCGGCGCTGCCGCCATGTGGCTGGCCTATCATTATGACGATTTGATCAAGGCCTATCCGGAGCCATGGCAGCGGATCGAGGCCTTCCGCCTGCTGCTGAAAATGACGGCGCAGGACCTCAGCGTCTTTGCCGATTTCAAGGGGATGAAGCCGGCCAGCGGGCCGATCACGCCGAAGAAGGGCGATACCAACGGTCTCGGCGAGGCCGGCGGCATCGATATTCTCGCTTTGCTGCAGGCCCCGCTGCCGCCGGCGGCCAGCCTGGTCAAGGAAGTGCGCCTGGCGGAAAACCAGGTCTTCTGACCAAGGCGGATCGACGCGCGCGGATGAAGGCGATCAGGCGGCCGAGGCCGCCGCGTCGCGGGCCGAGCGGCGCAGCTTCACGCTCTCGCTTTTCAACTGGCCGCAGGCCGCCATGATATCCTCGCCGCGCGGTGTCCGTACCGGGCTGGCATAGCCGGCATTGAAGACGATATCGCTGAAGGCATTGATGGCGGCATCGGTCGAGCGCTCATAGGGCGCCCCCGGCCAGGGATTGAAGGGGATGAGATTGACCTTGGCCGGAATGCCCTTGATCAGCTTGACCAGCGCGCGGGCATCGGCCGGGCTGTCATTGACGTCTTTCAGCATCACGTATTCGAAGGTGATGCGGCGCGCATTGGTCAAGGTCGGGTAGTCGCGGCAGGCCTGCATCAATTGCGCGATCGGATACTTCTTGTTGATCGGCACGATCTCGTCGCGCAACTCGTCGGTGACGGCATGCAGCGAGATGGCGAGATTGACGCCGAGCTCGGCACCGGCGCGTTCGATCATCGGCACGACGCCGGCGGTGGAAAGCGTGATCCGGCGCTTGGAGATCGAGATCCCCTCGCTGTCCATGACGATCTTCAGCGCCTTGGCGACGTTGTCGTAATTATAGAGCGGCTCGCCCATGCCCATCATGACGATGTTCGAGAGCATGCGGCCGTCCTGCGGCGAGGGCCACTCGCCCAGGTGATCGCGGGCATTCATGATCTGGCCGACGATCTCCGCCGCCGTCAGGTTGCGTACCAGCTTCTGCGTGCCGGTATGGCAGAACTTGCAGGTGAGCGTGCAGCCGACCTGCGAGGAGACGCAGAGCGTGCCACGGTCGGTTTCCGGGATATGGACGGATTCGACTTCCTGGCCGTCGGGGAATTTCAGCAGCCATTTGCGCGTGCCGTCGATCGACTGGCGGTCGACGGTGATGGCCGGGCGCTGCACCACGAAACGCTCGGCCAAGGCGGCGCGGAAATCCTTCGAGAGATTGCTCATCTTGGCGAAATCGGTCTCGCCGCGATGATAGATCCAGTTCCATAGCTGCTTGCCGCGGAAGGCCGGCTGGCCGATCTCGGTCATGGCGGCGTTCAGCTCGTCGCGGCTCAGGCCCACCAGATTGGTCAAGCCGGCATGGGCTGCGCCCTGGGTCGCGCTCTCGGTCGCACCCTGGGTCGTACCGGCGGCCGCCGTGGCGCTCTCCGTCAGCGCGGCGCTTGCTTCCGTTGCTTGCTCGTCATGCATCTGCATCTCGGATCCTCTCGGCGCTGCCGGCCCGGCATCGCCACCTCATCAAATCAATGTTCGCAGCCCGCGGCATGCTCACAGGCCGCAGGCATCGGTGATCTTGTCATAGGCGGCGGTGAAGCCGCTCAAACTGTATCTGTCCTCGCCGGTCCGGCCTTTCGCCGTGGTCGCCCGCAAGGCCAGGCTGTCGTTCTTCTTCATCGCCGCGACGATCTGGCGATCCTGCGCGTCGCTGCTGCTCCAGGCCCGGTCGCCGGCGATCTTCTGCAGCGTGAAACTGCGCTTGCCGATCTTCAGGCTGACCGCCGTTCCCTTGCGCGGCTCGAAACCCAGGATAACGCTGACCTGGTCGCGCGCCGCGCCCTTTTCCGCATGAGTGACCAGCAGGGCGGTCGCGCCGCGCGCGGCGAAAGCCGGGCTCTCGTTCTGCGGCGTGCTGCTCATATAGCAGAGCATCACGCCTTGCTGCGGCATGGTCCTGGCCTGCCAATCGCCGAAAGAACCCAAGGTGGTCGAACCGCTGCCGGCTGCTCCCGCCGTCGGCGCCGCCGCTTCCGGCGCGCCGGCCGATGGCGTCCCCGGCGCTGGCGTCTTCGGCGCTGGCGTGTCAGCCGGCGGCGTCTTGGCCGACTTCGCATCCGGTGCCGCGGCAGGCGACGCGCCGTCCGCGGCCCAGGCTGTGCCAGCCGAACCGGCCATGCCAACAGGCGCGCCAATAAACCACAGCCCGGCCAGACTGGCCAGGACCAAACCCATGATCCGCATGCTCTCTACTCCGCCCCTGCTGCATAGCAGGTTAACGGAAAATAATCCAGCAAGCACGGTAGGTTAGATCGCATTTCCCTCAATTCTCCGGCAACCGGCCCGGATCGCTCCGCCGGCCGCTCTCGGGCGGCGTGCGTGCCAGGGTCCCGTCGGGACTGACTGCATGGACGCCGTATCCGCGGCGGCTATAGTGCTCTCCCTGCAGTGGGATCAGCGGAGGGCGGCGATGCCGACGGTTCTGTGCTACGGCGATTCCAATACCTACGGCACCATGCCGATGACCAGCCGGGAAGCGGAGGGCCGCTATCCCGTCGATCGGCGCTGGACGGCGGTCCTGGGCCGGGAACTGGGCGCCGGCTGGACGGTGGTCGTGGAAGGCCTGCCCGGCCGCACCACGGTCCATGACGATCCCATCGAAGGCGCCCATAAGAACGGCGGGCGCTACCTGCTGCCTTGCCTGCAGAGCCATCGGCCGCTGGATGCCGTCGTGCTGATGCTGGGCACCAACGACCTGAAGGCGCGCTTCAGCCTGCCGGCCGAGGATATCGCCGATGGCATCGGCGCCCTGCTGGAGATCGTCGCCGGCGCCGCAGCGGGTTCCGCTGGCCGTACGCCGCGGATCCTGCTGGTGGCCCCGCCGCCTTTGGCCCGGCTCGATATGTTCGCCGGCATGTTCACCGGCGGGACGGAGAAATCCCTGCGCCTCGCCGGCCTCTATGCCGCCTTGGCCGCGCGCCGCGGCGTGGAGTTTCTCGATACCAGCCAGGTTATCCGCAGCAGCGATGTCGACGGCATCCACTTCGATGCCGATGCCCTCGAACCGCTCGGCCAGGTGATCGCCGGCCGGCTGCGGCAGATGCTGGGCTGACGGGCGGGCCTATTCCGCGGCCACCGTGTCGGCGGCGGCGGATTTCGGCTTGTCGCGGGTCGCCAGGAACAGGCCGAGGATGATGACGAAGCCGCCGACCACCGCATTTGCCGCCGGCAGTTCCTGGAACAGCAAGGCGGCCATCAGGGTGGCGAGCAGCGGCTGGCCGTAGGCGAGAATGGCGGCCAAAGCGGCCGATAAGGTCTTGAGCGCCCGGGTCAGGGCGATCAGCGCCGTCAGGGTGATGACGCTGTAGCCCAGCATATAGAGCCAGCCGTCGAGATCGCCCGGCAGGAAGCGCGGTTCGATCAGGCTGAAGGGCAGGGCGCAGATGACGGCACCCAGGCTCTGCCAGAACGTGACCGTCAGGGCAGCATGCCGACGGCAGAGCTGGGCGGTGATCAGGAAACAGCCGGCATAGAAGAAGGCGGCCGAAATCGCCATCGCATTGCCGACCGTATCGCTATGGCCGCCGGCATGGCGCAGCGACATGAGCACGATGCCGGCAAAGCAGATCAAGCAGCCGGTCCACAGCCGCCAGCCGGCCCGCTGCTTCAGCAGCCAGGCCCCGATCAGCGCCACCAGCAGGGGATAGAGCATGACCAGCACGGTCGCTTCCATGACGGTGGTGCGCAGGATGGCGCCGTTCCACAGGACCAGGTCGGCGGCATAAAGGGCGCCCGCCAGCAGGGCGAGGGCGGTATCGCGCCCCGGCATCGGCGCCAGCCAGCGGCGCTTGCCAGCGACCTTGGTCCCCGTCTGGCGCGCCAGTATCAGGGTCGGCAGCAGCAGGAACCCCAGGCGCCAGAAGGCGGTGGAGGCGGCGTCGACCGGGCTGTCGCGCACCAGCACGGGGCCGAAGGCGGAGCAGAAAACGCTGAGGCTCATGAGCCAGAAGCCGGCCGGCATGACGGGATGTCCCTATGATAAATCGCGATGATAAACGCGCGAACACCGTCAAAAATGGTTTTGACAGTTACAGAATGTCATGGAACACTGTAACCGGTCAAATGCATTTAATTGGTTAAGATCGTCAGTGCTTGCGATATCGTCGTCAGTTAAAGATGCCGGGAGATACCAATGCTAAGAAGCCGCCGATGAGTGCCGTTCCTGCCACCCCTCATAAGCCGGTGCCGGATGGCGAGCAAAGCGGCCTTCGGATTCCGTCGCATGAATTCTGCGGCGGCCGGCTGGCGCTGGATTTCTGCAATTCTTATACGCCGGATCGGCCGGCAGGCGACAATGACCGGCTGCCCGATCTCGCCGCTCTGGTGGCCTGGGCGCAGCGGGCCGGCTGGCCGCTGGCCGGGATCGCGCCGGCCCAGCCGACCGCCGGCGACCTGCAGGCCTTCCGCTCGTTGCGTTTGCGTCTGTGGAATCTCTTCACCGCCGCGATCGACCGGCGGGAGCCCGACCCGGCCGATATCGACGCCTTGGACGGTGCCGTCCTCGATGCCTTCTCGTCCCTGCGCCTCAGTCCCGGCAAGGCCGGCGGGCCCCTGGTCTGGCAGGAGACGGCGGGGCCGCTCGACAAACTGCGCCACGCCATCGCCCGCGACGCCGCCGATCTCCTGACCGCCGGCGAGCTGAAGCGGCTCAAACGCTGCCCCGGCGCACATTGCGGCTGGTTGTTCTACGACACCAGCAAGAATGCCAGCCGGCGCTGGTGCGTGATGGAGGATTGCGGCACCCGCGACAAGGTGCGCCGGTTCCGCGCGCGGCAGCGCAGCGAACCTGCTTTCTGAACCACGCCCACGGATCTCGCCCACGGATCTCGCCCACGGACCTCGCCCAGGGACCTCGCCCAGGGACCTCGCCCAGGGATCTCGGGGGATCTAACCGGCGGCGCGGCAACAAATCCGGGCGAGAAGCCTCATAGGCGAATTGCCCTGTTTCACCCGTTTGCCCGCAGTCGGCTTCAGTTTGCGGCGCTGGTTTTACAACCTTTAATAATCGCTTGAAATCCCAGAACAATCCTTGATCGTAATTGTGTATACAATTACCCGCAATCCACCTACACTTGGCCCCTTGCCGGCGCATAATTCCGATAATTGGGGAGGTGCTTCTTTCTCAAAGTCGACAGCCGGCTCGGAGGACTCCCAATGCGGGAACGCTCGCTCTACCGCGTCATGGTGGTTGAACCCAATCCCGAAGACGCGCGTGTGGTGCGCGAGGCTCTCGCTGAGCATCCGTTCTTCAGTTTTCAGGTTGCCCACTTCCAACAGGTTGAAGAAGCGCTGAAATTTCTATCGCGCGAAAAGGTCGACGTGGCGCTGCTGGATTACCAGTTGCCTGGTACCGACGGCCTGGAAAGTCTCTCGCGCATCATCGCCGCGGCACCCAACCTGCCGGTGGTGATGTTGACGGGGGTGGAGGACGACGCCACCGGCCTGCAGATGGTTCAGCGCGGCGCCCAGGACTATCTGGTCAAAGGCGCCGCCAACGCCGCGATGCTGGTGCGGACCATCCGCCAGGCGATCGAGCGAAAGCGGATGTCGGACCTGGTCCGCGACAGCGAAGAACGCTTCGCACTGACGACGGCCGGTGCCGGTGACGGGATCTGGGATTGGCAGATCCCCAATGATCATCTGTTTTTGTCGCCGCGCGCCAAAGTCATCCTGGGCTTTCCCGACGGGTTGCCGGACGAAAACATGGAGGTGTTTTACAGCCGCATCCATTTGGACGACGTTGTGCGCTTTCGCGATGCCATGGCAGCCCATCTCAAGGGCGAGACGGCGGATTTTCGTCAACAGGCGCGGGTCATGGGGCCGGATGATCAGTCGCGCTGGGTGTTCGTGCGCGGTTTAGCGGTCATCGACGATGCCGGAAAAGCACGTCGCATGGCCGGATCGATCAGCGATCTCTCCAATCTGGATGCCTATTATGACTCGGTAACCGGTCTGCCGAACCGCGCGCTGCTGGTCGACCATCTGCGCAGCACGTTGAAACTGCGGATCGGCCATGTCGAGCGTTTTTCAGCCTTTCTGCTGGTTTCGCTCTCTCGATACTCCGAAATCAACCAGACGCTCGGTCATGCGGCCGGCGATGCGTTGGTGACCGGCGCCGCCCGCGCGATCGAGGGCGCCGCCCGCATCGGCGACGTGATCGGGCGCGTCAATACGCGCGAGATCGGCGTCATCCTGAAGGGCATCGCTGATCCCGAACAGGCCATCGTCATCGCCGCGCGAATCTGTCATGCCCTGCAGGCGCCCATCAAGATCGAAGGACAGAATATCGTTCCGGCGATGCGGATGGGGATCGTGGTGATGACCGACGCCTATTCCGACCCCGAAGCCGTCATGCGCGACGCGATGACTGCCTTGAATGAAGAGAAGGTGCACTACGACCTGCCGTTCTGCGTGTTCAATCCGGAGATGCAGGAGCGCGTCAGCGCGCGCCTGCAGATCGAGGTCGCCCTGCAGCACGCGATCGAACACGACGCTTTCCAGCTTCTGTATCAGCCGATCGTCGCGCTGGATAGCGGTGCGCTTCGCGGTTTCGAGGCACTCTTGCGCCTGCAGGATTCGGAGCTGGGCGAGGTACCGCCGACGGCTTTTATTCCGGTTGCGGAAGAGATCGGATTGATCAAGGAAATCGGCTCCTGGGTCCTCCATACGGCCTGCCGGCAGATTGCCGAATGGCGCAAAGACGGGTTGACCACCGATCGATCCGATTTCAGCGTCAGCGTCAACCTCTCCGGGCGGCAGCTCGATACCGAGGATTCGATCGGTCACATCATGGCGGTGATTGCCGCGACCGGCGTGCCGCCGGCGAACCTCACCTTGGAGCTCACGGAATCCGCCCTCTTGGCCAACCCGGATCGCGCCCATGACGCCTTGACGGCGATCAAGCAGCATGGCGTCAGCCTCGCCATGGACGATTTCGGGACCGGCTATTCCTCGCTCAGCTATCTCGGGCGGTTTCCTTTCGACAAGCTCAAAATCGACCGCAGCTTCGTCAATACGATCGCCGACGGGGTTGCATCGCCGTTGCTGAAAGGCATGCTTGGCCTGTGCCGCGAACTCGGCCTGCATGTGGTCGCAGAGGGCGTGGAGACCGCCGAGCAACGCGACGTGCTGGCGAAGCTCGGCTGCCAGGATGCCCAAGGCTGGCTGTTCGGCAAAGCAATGGCTGCCGACCAGGCCACATCCTTGTTACAGGCGGCCGTCAACGACGCCGCGAAGGACAACGCCCCGCGCGCGAGCCCGATCTCGCCGCCCGGCCCGCGCCTGATCGCCGGCTCCGGCCACCGCAATACGGTCTAAGGGCAACCCCGCGCGGCCAACCGTCAACCGGCCAGCCATCGATTTGTGTCGGCCGGGCCGGGATGTAAGGTGCGGCGCCGGCCGGTCCGACATCTGTCAGGCCAGCCAGCGCCGCTCCGGCTGTGGACTGGATCGCCGGATTGATTATCGGACCGATTGCCGGGCTCGTTTGTCTTTGAGCCGGATCGCCCTACTCAATATGGTTGGGGGCGGATCACGTCTTAAGTGGAAGCTCATCCGCTTCCACTTAAGACGATCGCGCGTCAGGCCGCCGCTTTCGCAGCCGCCGGGACTTGCCGGATCAGGTAGTCGAAGGCCGAGAGCGAGGCCTTGGCGCCTTCGCCCATGGCGATGATGATCTGCTTATAGGGCGCCGTGGTCGCGTCGCCGGCGGCGAAGATGCCGTGATGCGAGGTCTGGCCGCGATGATCGACCTCGATCTCGCCGCGCGGCGTCAGGGCGATGCTGTCCTTCAGCCACTCGGTGTTCGGCACCAGGCCGATCTGCACGAAGATGCCTTCGAGCTCGACGTGATGATGCGTGTCGCTGTTGCGGTCCTTGTAGGCAAGGCCGGTCACCTTGTTGCCGTCGCCATGCACCTCGGTGGTCAGGGCCGAAGTGATGATGGTGACGTTGGGCAGGCTGTTCAGCTTCGCCTGCAGCACCGCATCGGCGCGCAGCTGGCTGTCGAACTCGATCAGCGTCACATGTGCGACGATGCCGGCAAGATCGATCGCCGCTTCGACGCCGGAATTGCCGCCGCCGATCACCGCCACGCGCTTGCCCTTGAACAGCGGGCCGTCGCAATGCGGGCAATAGGCGACACCCTTGTTGCGGTAGTCGGCCTCGCCCGGCACGTTCATCTGCCGCCAGCGCGCACCCGTCGCCAGGATCACGCTGCGCGCTTTCAGCACCGCGCCGCTGGCGAGATGGACTTCATGCAGGCCGTCGCTGGTCGCCGCCGGCACCAGCTTTTCCGCCCGCTGCAGGTTCATGATGTCGACCTCATAGGCCTTCACATGTTCCTCCAGCGCCGTCGCCATTTTCGGGCCTTCGGTATGGGTGACGGAGATGAAATTCTCGATCGCCATGGTGTCCAGTACCTGGCCGCCGAAACGCTCGGCGGCGATGCCGGTACGGATGCCCTTGCGGGCGGCATAGATCGCCGCCGCGGCGCCGGCCGGGCCGCCGCCCACCACCAGCACGTCGAAGGCGTCTTTGTGCTTCAGCTTCTCGGCCGCGCGGGCTTCGGCGCCGGTATCGATCTTGGCCAGGATCTGCTCCAGGCTCATGCGGCCCTGGGCGAAGGGTTCGCCGTTCAGATAGACCGAGGGCACCGCCATGACCTGGCGCGCATCGACCTCCGACTGGAACAAGGCGCCGTCGATCGACACATGCTTGATCCGCGGATTGAGGACGCTCATCAGGTTGAGGGCCTGCACCACATCCGGGCAGTTTTGGCAGGACTGCGAGAAATAGGTCTCGAAATGGTAATCGCCATCCAGCGCGCGCACCTGCTCGATCACGTCCGCGGCCGTCTTCGAGGGATGGCCCCCGACCTGCAGCAGCGCCAGCACCAGCGAGGTGAACTCATGGCCCATCGGCAGGCCGGCGAAACGCACCGCAATCGCGGTGCCGGCGCGGCGAATGGCGAAAGACGGCTTGCGGGCATCGTCGCCGTCGGTCACCACCGTGACCTGGTTCGACACGGCGGCGATTTCTTCCAGCAGCTCCAGCATCTCCCGGGACGCTTCGCTGTTGTCGAGCGACGCCACCAGTTCAACCGGCTGCGTGATGCGTTCCAGATAGGCAGCTAACTGTTCTTTCAGATTGGCGTCCAACATGGGCGTGGTCCCCCGGTGAAAAATCGTACGTAAAACTGCTTTCGCACCGGCCCGGATCCAGCCGAAGCTGGATCCGGGTGGCGACTCTTAGTGCAAGCGGCTTAGATCTTGCCGACCAGGTCGAGCGACGGCGCGAGGGTCTTCTGGCCTTCCTTCCAGGCGGCCGGGCAGACTTCGCCCGGATGGCTGTGGACATACTGCGCCGCCTTGATCTTGCGCAGCAGCTCGCTGGCGTCGCGGCCGATGCCGCCGGCGGTGATCTCGACGATCTGGATCACGCCATTGGGGTCGACGACGAAGGTGCCGCGATCGGCAAGGCCGGCTTCCTCGATCAGCACCTCGAAATTACGGCTGATCTTCAGGGTCGGATCGCCCAGCATGGTGTACTTGATCTTCTTGATGGCCGGCGACATATCGTGCCAGGCCTTGTGGGCGAAATGCGTGTCGGTGGAGACGCTGTAAATCTCGACGCCGAGCTTCTGGAACGCCGCGTAATTGTCGGCGAGATCTTCCAGCTCGGTCGGGCAGACGAAGGTGAAGTCGGCGGGATAGAAGAAGAATACCGACCACTTGCCCTTGAGATCGCTATCGCTGACGGTAATGAACTTACCATCCTTGAACGCTTCGGCCTTGAAGGGTTTGAGGGTGGTGTTGATCAAAGACATTTATATGCTCTCCAGTCCTGGGTTAATTGCATTTGCGGAGGCAGAGATAACAAGTCCCGCTCCATCTATCCAATGGATTATTTGATGGATAATAATCGTATTTTTCGATTACTCTATCTCTAAGTCCTTGATTCCGGCGGCTATGAGGCCGGAACTGGACGGCCGCTGAGGCCACCGAACATGATAATTTCACGGTAGCGGTATTAAGATACCTGGATAAGGTTCGGGCGGCTTGGCTCAGCCTCGCCGAGCAGCCTGGTAGCGGCCAACTTGACGCGGGAGCGCCGGCGATCTTCAGCTCTCGGCGTTCCCCGGCCGCGCCGCCAGCTGCGCCGCGGCATCGCGGGCAAGGCGCTTTTTCTTCCATTTCGGCAGGCCGTGGCGATGCTGCGGCAGCGCGGCGGTCGGTCCGCCGACCCGGACCGGGCGCTCGGCGAAGCGGCCGAGGCTGATCATGCGGTCATAGATGACCAAAGCGGCGGCGACCGAGACGTTGACGCAGAAGCGGGTCGGGATCTTGACCACGAAATCGCAGCGTCCGACCAGTTCCGGGCTCAGGCTGTCCTGTTCGGCCCCGAGCACATAGGCGGCGGCCGGCGGATGGGTGAAACTGGGGAGATCGATGGCGTCGTCGGTGATCTCGACGCCGACCAGCCGGCAGCCCAGCGGCAGGGTAAAGTCGGCGAGGCTCTTATAGGCATGTACCGGCATGTTGTTGATGGCGATTGAGGTATCCGCTTGCAGGATTTCGTCGACATCGACTGAGGCATTGATTGTAAAGGCAAAACTGGCGTGAAAGGCATGCGCGGTGCGGAGCACGGCGCCGAGATTCATGGCCTTCGAGATGCCCTCGACGCCGATCCCGAAATAGCCGCGGGGCAGTTGTCGTTCCATTGCTAGATGATCCGTTGAAGTCAGCTTGGCGGCAACTTGCATCGCCCGGCCGGCCAAGGCAAGGTGCCGGCAAAGGCGATTGCCGCGTAAAAGAGTGCGGGAGAGACATATGGCTCCAGGTCATCGGACGATCCCAGGTCATCAGACGGGCCCAGGTCATCAGGCTGAAGGTCACGTGCATCTGCATGCCGAACTGCCGCAAGGAACCGGCCGCACCATCGCGCCGGTCCTGGTCGAGGTGGTACGCGGCCAGATGGTGGAGAGCCGCCATCGCGCCACGGTGGCGATCGTCGATGCCGAAGGCGGGGTGGTCGGCTCCTGGGGCGATATCGAGCAGCCGCTTTACGGCCGCTCGGCGATCAAGCCGCTGCTGGCCCTGCCGCTGATCGAGAGCGGGGCCGCCGATGCCTATCGGCTCGGCACCGCGGAAATCGCCCTCGCCACCGCCTCGCATAACGGCGAGAAGCGCCATACCGAGACGGTGATCAACTGGCTGCACCGCATCGGCCTCGATGTCGACGATCTCGAATGCGGGCCGCATTACCCTTACGACGAGCCGACCGCCCAGGCGATGTGGGCGCATGGCGAGACCAAGACGCGGGCGCATAACAACTGCTCCGGCAAGCATACCGGCTTCCTGTCGACCGCGCGCCATCTCGGCGAGCCGACCAGGGGCTATATCCAGTACGAGCACCCGGTGCAGCAGCGCCTGCTGGGTGTTCTCGAACAGATGTCGGGCTGCGAGCTGGGCGCGGTGCCGCGCGGCATCGACGGCTGCGGCATTCCGGTGATCGCCATTCCGCTCGGCAATACCGCGCTGGCCATGGCGCGCCTCGCCGATACCGGCGGTCTCCCGGAAAAGCGTGCCAAGGCGGCGGCGCGGATTCTCGATGCCATGATGGCCGATCCCTTCATGGTGGCGGGGTCGGGACGCTTCTGCACGACGGTAATGCAGGCGACCGGCATACGGGCGGCGATCAAGGTCGGCGCCGAAGGTGTCTATGCCGGCGCGCTGCCGGATCTCGGGCTCGGCATCTGCATCAAGGTCGAGGACGGCGCCGGTCGCGCCGCCGAGGTGGTGATGGGCCGGGTGCTGCGCCATCTCAAGGTGATCGACGAGGCGACGGAGATGAAGCTGCACGACGTGCTGACGCCGCCGGTGAAGAACTGGGCCGGCAGGCCGACCGGTCAGATCCGCCCGGCCGCCGATTGCCCTTTTTGACGGATCAGCAGCCTTAACAGATCAGGACGGGGACATCTCATGCGCGCCATCGTTTGCGACACCTGGGGCACGGCAAAGGATCTCAACTGGACCGACGTTGCGCCGCCGGCCGCACCGCAGCCGCACCAGGTGAAAATCAGCGTGATGGCGGCGGGCGTCAATTTCGCCGATACGCTGATCATCGCCGGCCGCTATCAGGTGAAGCCGGATCTGCCCTTCATCCCGGGCTTCGAAGCGGCCGGACTGGTGCTGGAAGTCGGCGACAGCGTCACCCATGTCAAACCCGGCGACCGTGTCATGGCGCTGCTCGACCACGGCGCCTTCGCCGAGATCGCGCTGGCTGACGGACAAGCGGTCTATCCGCTGCCGGTCGGCATGGATTTTCCCACCGCCGCGGGCTTCCCTATCGCCTACGGCACTTCCTACGGCGCGCTCGTCTGGAAGGCGAGGCTGCAGCCGGGCGAGTTGCTGCTGGTCCATGGCGCGGCGGGCGGCGTCGGTCTGACGGCGGTCGAAATCGGCAAGGCGCTCGGCGCCAAGGTGATCGCCACCGCCGGCGGCCACGAGAAGCTGGCGATCGCCCGCGAGCACGGCGCCGACTTCACCATCGATTACAAGAACGAGGATATCCGCGAGCGGGTGAAAGCGATCAGCGCGCAGCTTGACCGCAAGGGTGTCGACGTCGTCTACGATCCGGTCGGTGGCGTCTGTTTCGAGGCTTCGCTGCGCTGCGTTGACTGGGGTGCAAGGCTCGTCGTGGTCGGCTTTGCCGGCGGCGATGTACCGCAGATTCCGGCCAATATCCTGCTGGTCAAGAATATCGATGCCCTGGGCTTCTTCTTCGGCTCCTATCGCCAGCATCGGCCCGACATGGTCGGCACTGCCTTCAGCGAATTGGCGCGCATGTTTGAACGCGGCACCTTGAAACCGCATGTCTCACACCAAATACCCATGGAGGAGATCACCGAAGCCTTCGATCTTCTCGCCAACCGGCGCTCCACCGGCAAGGTGGTTCTGACCGTGCCCCGATAAGCTTCAGAATGGTAAGTCTCATGTCAGACGAACCGGCCGCGGTGGATGCTGTTTCGGAAACCGGCAGGCAGCCGATCAGGGAGCGGTTCAAGACGCCGTTCATTGCCGGAACTCAGGGTTTGAGATCGCGGTTAAAGGCGGTATAGCTAAGCGGGATGACATAAAACCGTCACATCCGCGTGACGCAGGAAGTTAATAGCGTATGTTTGCCGAATCCAAACTGCTCTTCAAACTCTGGCTCAAGAATCCCCGCAAGATCGGCGCCGTCGCGGTCAGCAGCCCGGAACTGGCTGCTGCCATGGCACGGCAGATTCCGGCGGGCGACGGCTATGTGGTGGAACTTGGCGGTGGCACCGGACCGGTCACCCGCGCCATTCTCCAATCCGGCACGCCGGCCGATCGGCTGGTGGTGCTGGAACGCGACCCGACCCTGCACCGGCTGCTCTGTGACCGCTATCCGCAGGTCAAGGTCATCCTCGGCGACGCGCTGCATCTCCAGTCCCTGCTGAAGGAACATGGCGTCGACCGCGTCAAGGCGGTGGTCAGCAGCCTGCCGCTGCTGTCGATGAAAAAGGCGGTGCAATACGGCATCGGCGCCCAGGCCTTCGCGGTGCTTGAGCCCGGGGCGCCGTTCATTCAGTTCACCTATGGCCTGTTCTCGCCGCTGCCGCGCCGCCAGCTCGGCGTGCAGGGCCGGGTGAAGGACCGCGTGCTGCAGAACCTGCCGCCGGCCAGTGTCTGGCTCTATCGCCGCCCGCCGCACGGCCATCACGACACGCCCGGCAACGCCGCCATGCGCCGCACCGGCTGACGGTTCAGCGCATCAATCTCCTTGACGGCGAGATCCTGCGGATCTCTCACACCTCGTTCAGGCCGGCGATGATCTCGTCCGTCTTGCGGATCTTGGCGATGCGCGGCAGCGTCTTCTCCAGGGCGAACAGATGCATCTCGTCGGAGAACGTGGCGCAGAGGTCTTCGGCGATCAGCACCGCATAATCATGCTGCCAGGCATCGCGCGCCGTCGATTCGACGCCGAAATTGGTGGCGATGCCGCCGATGATGACATGGGTCATGCCGCGCCGGCGCAATTGCAGATCGAGCTCGGTGCCGTAAAAGGCGCTCCACTGCCGCTTGGTGATGACGATATCCGCATCGAGCGCATCCAGTTCCTTCGGAAAGTCCGCCCATCCCGCCGGCAGGCCATCGGCCGGCAAGCTCATCGGCTGGTCGACATATTGTCCGGGCCGGTCGGCATACTGCGCCGAGAACGCCACCCGCACCTGGATGACGAGCCCGCCGAGCCGCTTCAGCCGGGCGGCGAGGCGCAGGCTGTTGGCGATCAGCGTCTGGCCGCCATGCGGCGCCAAGGGCATGCCGAGCAGGCCCTGTTGCAGGTCGATCAGGATCAGGGCGGTCTTTTGCGGATCAAGCTTCGGCATGGTCGGCTCCTTCGTCGGATGGATTCGGGCGTGGATGCGTTTCGGGCGGCGCGGCAACACAGGATTGCGCGGGGACGGCTCTTGGAGAGGGGGTGGTCGCGTGCTATATGAGGATAAACTCACATTTCGAAGATATATGAGCATACCCTCACAAAACGCAAGCAAAAAGATGCGGCCGCCGAAATCGGCCGGCAAGCAGGCTGCTGCCACCGAAACGGCGGCAGGTAGCGTCGGCAAGGCGCCGCAGCGCCGGCGCGGCAAGGAGCGGGTGGCGAATTTACTGGCGGCTGCGGTCGAGGTTTTCGCCGAAAAGGGCTTCGACGCCGCCACCATGACCGAGATTGCCGCCAAGGCCGGCGCCTCGATCGGCTCGCTCTACCAGTTCTTCCCCACCAAGGATGTGCTGGCGGCGGCGTTGCATCAGGTCAATGGCGAGGCGCTCTCCGCGATGCTGGACGATCTGGCGCGGGAGACGGCCGGATTGAGCCCGGTCCGGGTCGCCGACCGGCTTTTCGCCAGCCTGTCGCAGTTCCTTGCCGGCCATCCGGCTTTCGTGGTGCTGATCGACCGGCGCGATCCCGATCATGCCGCCAAGGCGGCGCGGCGGCGGAAGCTGCGCCAGCAGGTAGCGGAATTGCTGCAGCGAACCACGCCGCCCCTCGCGCCGGGCAGGGCCGAGGCCATGGCGGTCATCATCCTGCATGTGATGAAGGCGGCGATGACCATCACCAGCGAAAACGATCTGGTTAACGGCCCGGCAGCGCTGGATGAGCTGCGCGCCATGCTGCGCAGCCACCTCGAACAGGCGGCAAAAGGCTGAACGCGCGCCGCAAGCCATCGGTCCCGGCCGGGAAACCCCGGCTTGCCTTGACACTAGGCCCAATCCTTCTAAAGTCCCGGTCTCGCCGGGTTTTCCGGCGTTTTTTGCTGAAATAGGATCATTTAATGCCGACGATTACCCTCCCCGATGGCAGTCAGCGCCAATTCCCGGCCGCCGTTTCCGGCGCCGATCTGGCCGCCTCCATCGGTTCCGGCCTGGCCAAGGCGGCTTTGGCGGTCAAGATTGATGGCAAGGTCAAGGACCTCGCCACGGTCATCGATCACGATGCCAAGGTGGAGATCGTCACCAAGACCCATCCGGATGCGCTCGACCTCATCCGCCACGACGCCGCCCACGTGATGGCGGAGGCGGTGCAGGAGCTCTATCCCGGCACCCAGATCACCTTCGGCCCGGCCACCGAGACCGGCTATTATTACGACTTCCATCGCGCCGAGCCCTTCACGCCGGACGACTTCGCCAAGATCGAAAAGCGCATGGCGGAGATCGTCGACCGCAACGAGGCGATCACCCGCGAGGTCTGGACCCGCGATCAGGCGGTCGCCTATTTCAAGTCGATCGGCGAGACCTTCAAGGCGGAATGGGTGCAGGAGATTCCCGCCGACGAGGAAATCAGCATCTATCGCCAGGGCCAGTGGCTCGACCTCTGCGTCGGTCCGCATCTGCCCTCGACCGGCAAGCTCGGCAAGGCCTTCAAGGTGATGAAGCTGAGCGGCGCCTATTGGCGCGGCGATGCCAACAATCCGCAGCTGCAGCGCATCTATGGCACCGCCTGGGCCGATGAGAAGCAGCTCAAGGAATACCTCACCCAGCTCGAAGAGGCCGAAAAGCGAGATCACCGCCGTTTGGGGCGCGAGATGGATCTCTTCCATCAGCAGGAAGAGGCGGCGGGCGCCGTTTTCTGGCACCCCAAGGGCTGGACCCTCTATCGCACCTTGGAAAACTATATCCGCCGGCGTCTCGATGCCGTCGGCTATGTCGAGGTGAGGACGCCGCAGCTGATGGATCGCAGCCTGTGGGAGCGCTCGGGCCATTGGGAGAAATTCCGCGAAGCCATGTTCATCGTCCAGGATGACGAGAATCATGTGCTCGCCGTGAAGCCGATGAACTGCCCAGGCCATGTGCAGATCTTCCGCCAGGGCCTGAAGAGCTATCGTGATTTGCCGCTGCGCATGGCGGAGTTCGGCGCCTGTCACCGCAACGAGCCGTCGGGCGCCCTGCACGGCATCATGCGGGTGCGGGCCTTCACCCAGGACGATGCCCATATCTTCTGCACCGAAGACCAGATCGTCACCGAAACCAAGGCCTTCTGCGACCTCCTGCGCTCGGTCTATCGCGATTTCGGCTTCGAGGACGTGCGGGTGAAATTCTCCGACCGTCCGGAAAAGCGCGCCGGCCTCGACAGCACCTGGGACAAGGCGGAGAGCGCGCTCAAGGAAGCCACCACGGCGGCCGGCCTCGACTTCACGCTCAATCCGGGCGAGGGCGCCTTCTATGGGCCGAAGCTGGAATTCGTCTTGCGCGACACCATCGGCCGCGACTGGCAATGCGGCACCTTGCAGGTCGACTTCGTCCTGCCGGAACGTCTCGACGCGACCTATGTCGGCGAGGATGGCGCCAAGCACCGTCCCGTCATGCTGCATCGCGCTATCTTCGGCTCGCTGGAGCGTTTCATCGGCATCCTGATCGAGCATCATGCCGGCAAGTTCCCGCTCTGGCTGGCGCCGGTACAGGCGACGGTCTGCACCGTGGTGAGCGATGCGACCGGCTATGCCGAACAGGTGGCGTCAGCTTTGCGTCAGGCGGGGCTCAAGGTCGAGCTCGATATCCGCAACGAGAAGATCTCGTATAAGGTGCGCGAACACAGCCTTGCCAAGGTCCCGGCCATCATCGCGGTCGGCAAGCGCGACGAGGAGGCCGGCACGGTGGCGATCCGCCGTCTCGGCTCCAATGATCAGACCACCCTGCCGCTGGCCGAGGCGGTGGCGCAACTGGCTGCGGAAGCCAACTCGCCGCTCGATCATTAATGCGGTCGCCGGCATTAATGCAGTCGCTTCGCATTAAAGCTGGCGCCGGCGTTTTGCCGGGCAGCCAACGGACCGGACCGGCCGGCAAGTTTGCCGTGCCGGCCATGCGCCGGGGGCGAATTGAACATGTCAGGCTTTTAGTGGCATAATGCAGCACGCCACCGATGCTGCGTGCCGGTCTCTACCGGCCGATCAGGTGGTTTCTTTTATGATTGACGTCAACAGAGACAGGAGAGTCTTCCATATCTAGGTTCAACGCACAGGAGAACGCGCCATCCCGCGATCAGGGGCCGCGCGTCAATAACCAGATCAACGTGTCCCAGGTCCGCCTGGTGCTCGAAGATGGCACAATGCATGGCGTGATCGCCACGCGCGAAGCCATCAGTATGGCGGCGGAAGCCGGTCTTGATCTGGTCGAAATCTCGCCCACGGCCTCGCCGCCGGTCTGCAAGATTCTCGATTACGGCAAGTTCAAATACGAAAACCAGAAGCGTAAGAACGAAGCCAAGAAGAAGCAGAAGGTCATCGAGGTCAAGGAAATCAAGATGCGTCCCGGCATCGACGACCATGACTACGAGGTCAAGATGCGGGCCATTCATCGCTTCCTCGAGGAAGGCGACAAGGTGAAGGTCACCATGCGCTTCCGCGGCCGCGAAATGGTGCACCAGGAATTGGGCGTGAAGGTGCTGGACCGGGTGAAGACCGAACTCGACGCGATCGCCAAGGTGGAATCGCATCCCAGACTCGAAGGCCGCCAGATGATCATGGTGGTGGCGCCGAAATAACGGCGCCCGGCCGGGCCTCTCCGGCCGGTGAGATCACGCGGTGAAATCACGCGGTGGAAGACTGATGACGCAAGAGCCGCAACAGACCGATCTGGTGCCGGCGGCGACTTCAGCCTCCGCCGTGGCGGATGCGGATCGGGGCAGGGGCGAGGCCAGCCTCGTCAATCTGGCGCCGATCTCTCTCTCGACGACGATTATCGAAGGCGCGCCGCTCGACCAGCAGCGCGCCTTTGCCGCTTGGCAGGCGACCGTGTGGCGGCCGCCGGTCGCCGGCGTTCTCAGCGTGATCTTCGCCGTCGTCGCCTTCTATCATCTCACCTTGCTGATGGCGCCGCTGGCGATCCTGGCCGGCATCGTCGCCTTCTTCCGCAAGCAGCGGAACTGGGCGGCGATCGGCATCATCGCCGGGCTGGTCGCGCTGATCAGCGATATCAGCTTCTGGGCCCTGCTCGGCGTCACCTGGACCATGCACTGGCTGTTCTGGGGCTGACCGGCCGGCGCGGATCGGCGCCGATATGTCCGCCGGATCTACCGCCCTTTCGCCGCGTTTGAGCCGCGCCGGTGCGTCCGTCAGGCGGCGATATCTTCGCCGTGAAAAAAACCGAGATCGAGCGGCGGCGGCGGCACCTCGGTGCCGGACAGCATGGCATGCGCCTGGCCGCGATGATGGGTCTGATGGTTGAAGAAATGCAGCATGGCGACATCCATCGGCAGGGTGATTGCCGCGCCGTTGGCGATGCTGCGGTAATGCAGTTCGTCCTTGTACCAGTCCTCGCTGGCCGCGCCGACCAGCCGCAGGGTGCGATGATCTTCCACCTGCCGCGCCGCCCAGAGATGCTCGAACAACGGATGCGGGATCTCGTCGAGCCGGCGATGCGGGATGGGCGTCCCTTCGAACCGGGCAAGCCAGCAGCGGTCGCCGACATAGAGATGATTGAGCGTGCCGCAGATCGACCCGAAGAAGCCGCTGCGCGGTGCATGGAAGGCCTCGGCCGAAAGCTGCGCGACGGCGCCGTAAAGCCGCTCGTTGGCCCAGCGGTTATAGCGCGCCAGGCGCATGAATTGATCTTTCAGACCCATATGTCCCCCCGACTCTTTCCCCCGAGAATCTCATCCCGCGGCACGGACCGGCGGCCTTCCCCGCAATTGACGCGACGGCGCAGCCAACATCTCCGCACCGTCAACACGACGCGCCAGGCGGCCCACCGGTCCCGCAGCTTGCCATAACTCAGCCGCGCCAGAAGGGCTTTTCGTATTCCAGTTCGGCTTCGCCGCGCGACAGGCCGATATCCTTCAGCATGTCGTCCGGCAGCCCCATGAGGTCGGAGCGGCTGCGGCGACGCGCCCGCCAGGTCAGATAGAGATCGAGGCTGCGGGCCAACAGGCCGTCCTCTACCTGGTGCCGCTTGGCAGGCTTGGCTGCGCCGAAAGAGGCGGATGAGAAGCTGCGCTGACTCATGACATGTCTCCTCTCGCAATGCCCGCCCGGTTGTTCCCGCTGGAAGGCGTGGAATTTCAGTACTTTAAAGAAATTCACAATTTGCCGCGGCCGGGGGGCTGATGGGCTTAAGAATTGGCTTGATTTCTGCCGAGAACAAACGATCATTCCTCAAAGGATCGGTTAGAAAAACAAACAGGTCATGGTCGCCTACCCACCCCTGAAAGCCGTACGCTATTTCGAAGCTGCCGCGCGCCATCTGAGCTTTTCCAAGGCTGCGGAGGAGCTCAGCGTCACCCACAGCGCGATCAGCCATCAGATCAAGGCGCTGGAAGGCTGGCTTGGCGTGCCGCTGTTCGAGCGCGGCACGCGCCAGGTGGCGCTGACCGATGCCGGCCGCCGCTTCCTGCCGCCGATCCGCTCCGGCCTGTTGCAGATCGCCGAGGCCGCCAAGGAAGTCTCGACGGCGACGCGCGGCGGGCCGATCGTGGTCAGCGTGCTGCCCTCGGTGGCGGCCAAATGGCTGGTGCCGAAGCTGCACGATTTCCGCGCCCGCCACCCCGACATCGATGTGCGGATTTCGGCGACCAGCCGGGTGGAGACGATCGGCGACGGCGATATCGACATCGCCATCCGGTTCGGCCGCGGCACCTGGACCGGCGTCACGGCGGAATTGCTGCTGGCGAACGACCTCTTCCCGGTCTGCAGCCCGAAGCTGCCGACCGAGGACAAGCCGCTGAAAGAACCACGCGACCTGTTGCAATATCCGCTGCTGAGCGATTCCGACTGGTCGGGCGCCAATTACGATTTCTGGCGCGACTGGCTGATGGCCGCCGGCATCGAGGATGCGCGCTACCGCCCCGGCCTCACCTTCAACGTCTCGAACCTGCTGATGCAGGCGGCGGTGGACGGGCTCGGCATTGCCATGGGCAATACCATGCTGGCCGGTGAGGATCTGCGCCAGGGCCGGCTGATCCGCCCCTTCGATCTTACCGTCTGGCCGGATAGCGGCTTCTACGTGGTCTATGCCAAGGCGGCTTTGCAGCGGCCGAAGATCAAGGCCTTCCGCGACTGGCTGTTCGACCAGGTCGAGATCGACCGGCAGATGCAGCAAAGCATATCGGGCGCGTCGCGCCGCTTCATGGGCGCCACGGCTTTCGCCTGACGCCGCATCCCATCAAGGATTGCAGCTAGAGACGGATTCACGTTGGACGTGGAAGCCAGTCCGCTTCCTCTTCCAACGATCGCGCTAAGGATTGGCCGTGCCGTTCGTCTGGCCGGCATCCGGGCTGGCGGGCACGATGACCGGCGCGGTAGGTACTGGCGTTGGCGCCGCCAGTGTTGGCGCTGCCGGCGTGATCGGCTTCGGCTGGCTCGTGGCCTTGCTGTCGGCGCCGAAGGGCTTGGCGCCAGGCTGCGGCGTACCCATCAGCTGGACCGGTGCGGCCGTGTCGGTGGCGGGTGCTGCCGGCGCGGGTGCTGCCGGCGCGGGTGCTGCCGGGGCGTTAGTTGCCGGCGTGGGTGCTGCGGGAGTGCTGACGACAGGTGCGGCGGGCGCTGGCGCCGGTTGGGTGGTGGTCGTGGTGCTGGCGCCGAAGGGCTTGGCGCCGGGTTCCGGGCTGCCGGCGGGCGCGGTGCCGTTATCGACCGGCGCGGCGGTATCCGTCGGCGCGGCCGGTGCCGGAACTGCTGATGCCGGCGCGGCCGGGGCTACTTCGGGCGCGGTCGGCAGCTCGACCGGCTGATTGCTATCGGGCGCCGGCGGCACCGTATTGGGCGTCGAGCCGGCGGGTGCCGTTCCCGGCGCACCGGGCGCACCGGGCAGGCCGGTATCCTGCATCGTCGGCAGCACATTCGGGATCGTCGGCAGACCGGACTGATCGGTGGCGGGTGCCGCCGGCTGCCCGTCGGTCGGTGGCGTGCCCGGCAGCAGCGAGGGTTGCTGCGGTGCCGCCGGCAAAGGCGGCACGGCTTCCGGCAATGGCGTCGTCACCGGCTGTGGCTGCCAGGCAGCGGCGATGGTATTGGCCCGGTCGACATCGCTTTGCGGCAGCGAGCGGGTCAGCCCGTCGCGCTTGGCAACCGCTTCGGCCACGCCGCGATCGGCGGCAAGCTCATACCAGGCGAGGGCCTGGGACATGTTGCGCGAGACGCCCTGCGCCTCGGCATAGAGGTCGCCGAGGGCCATCATGGCCCGGCCGCTATTGGCATTGGCGGCGCGGCTATAGTAGTCGGCGGCGCGCTGGAAATCCGGTTCGCCGGCATAGCCCGACTGATAGAGCAGGCCGAGGTTGAACAGGGCCTCGCCGCTGCTGCGCGCCGCGCCGCGCAGATACCAGTCATGGGCGATCTTGGCGTTCTTCTCGACGCCGATCCCCTGCAGATAGGCGGTGCCGAGATCGGTCATGGCGGGCACATTGCCGCCCTGGGCCAGACGCTCCAGCCATTTGGTGGATTCGACCGGATTGGGCGCCACCGCTCCTTCGCCCTGGCGGAAGATGCGCACCAGATGCTGCTGGGCGACATCGAGATCCTGCTGCGCGGCGCGCTGATACCATTGCACGGCGGCGGCGACGTCCTGCGGCACGCCCTTGCCCGTCTCATAGAGCCGGCCGAGATTGTACTGCGCATAAAGCTGCGCCGCGAAGATCAGGTCGGATGCATCCGGGCCCAGCGCCTGGCCGTTGAACTGCGTCGGCAGGGTGCCGACATCGGCGGCGAGCTTGTACCAGGCGACCGCCTGGCCGTAATCCTGCGGGACGCCGTCGCCGCCATTCTCGTAGATCTTGCCGAGGTTGTAGGCGGCGACCGGATTGCCGAGCTTGGCTTCCTCCGCCAGCAGCGGGATCGCGCGCGGCAGATCATTCGCCTTCAGCGCCGCTTCCGCCGCTAGGTAATCGGCGCGCGCCGGCTGCAGGTCCGCGGCGCCCGCCAGCCAGACCGAGAGAACCAGCGAGCCGGCAAGGCCCTGCAGCAGGCGGCGGGAAAAGCGAGAATTGGTCATTGATCTGCCCGATTTACGTGAATTCCGAACTGGCGCGACTTTAGCCGAAGCATCCCGCGCTTTCAAAGCTTGAACGCGGTGCTTCGTGTCCCGGATCACCCCACACGGTTCACGCCCATACGCGCTCGGTCGCTGGCGTTCTAGAAAGACGAACCGGGTTCGCGCAGGAAGGCGATCTCGGCTTCCGTGCTGGGCCGGCCGAGCGCTTCATTGCGATGGGGAAAGCGGCCGAAACGTTCGATGACGATGCGGTGCCGGTGCGCATAGTCGAGCTGCTCCGCCGCTTCGTCGCGGTCCTGCGGCTCGGCCCGGTCGTGGGCGGCGATAAAGAAGTCGATCGCCCGGCGCTGGTCTTCCAGGCTCTCGCTGTGTTCGAAAGGCAGATAGAAGAAGCGCTGGCGCTGGAACGTGAACTGCTGGTCGAAGCCGCGGGCGATGGCGCGGTCGGCGATCTGCCGTGCCCGCGCGTCGCCGAGATAGGCCTTGGCCTCGCCGCGATGGATGTTGCGGCTGAACTGGTCGAGCAGCAGCAGCAGGGCGAGGGTGCTTTCCGCCGATTGCTGCCAGGAATCGAGATCGCCCTGCTGCGCTGCATGGACGGCGGCGGCGAAGCGCGAGCGGATCTCCGCGTCGAAGTCCTTGTCCTTCTCGAACCAGCGCGGACGGGCCTGGGGCGAGAACCAGAATTCCAGTACCGCACGCGGCGTCGTCATGGTCCCCGCCTGTCCCGTTCCGCCTGTTCTCTCCTGCCGCTCAGCTGTTGGCCTGCTGCACGCGCTGGATCGCCGGCCGCGCCGCCACCAGATCGGCCAGCTTCTTCACATGCGGGAAACGCGTGTAGAGATTCGGGCAGCAATCCTGCCAGGTCGACAGCATCCAGCAGAAGATATCGGCGGCGCTGAAGCGCGCGCCCAGCAGATAGGGGCCGTGATCGGCCAGATGGGTGTCGATGCGGGTCCAGCAGGTGGCGACTTCGATCTGCGCCTGCTGCTTCACATTGGCCACATCGCCGGCGGCGGCCGTATAGCGTTCCGAATAATAGAAACGCAGATCGGCCGGCTGCAGCGTGTTGGTGAGATACATCAGCCACTGCAGATAGGCGCCGCGCTGGGGATCGTCGACCGCCGGGGCGAGGCTCGCCTGCGGATGGCGATCGGCGAGAAAGATGCAGAGGCCGGCGGATTCGCTGATCGTGACACCGTTATCAAGGCCCAGCGCCGGCACCTTGCCGCTCGGGTTGAGCTTGAGATAGGCGGCCGTCTGGTGCTGTCCCTGCGACGTATCGACCAGTTCCAGCTGATAGGGCGCGCCGGTTTCTTCCAGCACGGCCTGCGCGGCAACCGAGGCCGAGCCCGGTGAATAATATAATTTGTACATGATCGCTCCCCGTCTTCCTGATCGCACGCGTCTTCCTGATCGCGGCGCGGCGCCGCAACACCGTCACGCGCGGCGGCAGACTAGCGATTAGCCATCGCTTCCGCCAGAGGCCGCGCAGCGGGGATCGGCCGGCCGCCGGATGGCCGAAAGGGGAGAGCGCGATCGTAACGAGGAGAGACGGATTCACGTTTCAGGTCGAAGCACGTCCTCATTCGATCCAAAACGATCCAGCTCCAAAACAAAACCGGGGCCGCTGGGGCCCCGGTTCGATGTCTCAGCTGCCGGATGTTTAGCGGCGGTTGCCGAAAAACTGCAGCAGCATGATGAAGAGGTTGATGAAGTCGAGATAGAGCCGCAGCGCGCCCATCACGGCCTTCTTGCCGATGACCTCGCCGCTATCGCCGGCGAAATACATTTCCTTGATCTTCTGCGAGTTATAGGCGGTCAAGCCGGTGAAGATCAGCACACCGATCGCCGAGATGGCGAAGGCCAGGGCCGAACTGGCCAAGAAGAAGTTGATCACCATGGCGATCAGCAAGCCGATCAGGCCCATGAACAGGAAGCTGCCCATGCCCGTCAGGTCGCGCTTGGTGGTGTAGCCGTAGAGGCTCATGCCGGCGAAAGTCGCGGCCGCCACGAAGAACGCCCGGGCGATGGAGGTCTGGGTATAGATGAGGAAGATCGGCATCAACCACAGGCCGTTCAGGATCGCATAGACCCAGAAGGAGATCTGGGCGGCGCCGGCGGACATGCGCTGAATGCCGAAGCTCAGCCAGAACACCATGCCCAGCGTCGCCAGCATGATGATCCAGCGCAGGTTGAGGACGGTCTGGATGATCTCGGGATGCGTCTCGGCACTGGCATAGACGCCATAGGCGGTCAATCCGGTCAGAGCCAGCCCGGCCGCCATGTAATTATAGACCTTGAGCATGTAGCTGCGCAGGCCAGCATCCAATTCCATGGCGCTGGTCTGGCCGCGCACGGCATATGGGCTATTCGGTCGAGTGACCATTATCCGCTCCCTAAGCGTTGTTTCGTGGAAGCCGTCTGACACCTGTCAGTGCTTCTGCAGCTGTGGATATTAGGCCGATCAGGGGGATTTTCAATAGCCGCGGCCCATAAGAGCGCCGTAAATGCTTATGTCAAGTCTATGAAAAGGCTTGCGAAAAGCCAGGCCGGCGGCAATAACCCAGGTCGGCTTCAGGCCTTATTGCCACCTCATTTCGGGAATTCGGGGGTCCAAACCCAATGAATCGCATTTTTTCCGGCGTCCAGCCGACCGGCAACCTGCATCTCGGCAATTATCTCGGCGCCGTGCGCAACTGGGTGCGCATGCAGCATGATATGGACAGCATCTTCTGCATCGTCGACCTGCATGCCATCACCATGTGGCAGGACCCCAAGGACCTGCGCCATGCGATCCGCGAAGTAACCGCCGCCTTCCTGGCCGCCGGCATCGATCCGAAGCGCTCCATCGTCTTCCCGCAGAGCCAATGCGGCGCCCATGCGCGGCTCGGCTGGATCCTCAATTGCGTGGCCCGCATCGGCTGGCTTAACCGCATGACCCAGTTCAAGGACAAGGCCGGCAAGGACCGCGAGAACGCCTCGGTCGGACTCTACACCTATCCGGTCCTGATGGCGGCGGATATCCTGGCCTATCGCGCCACCCATGTGCCGGTGGGCGAGGACCAGAAGCAGCATCTCGAACTCGCCCGCGACATCGCGCAGAAGTTCAACAACGATTACGGCGTCGACTTCTTCCCGCTGCCCAATCCGGTGATCGGCGGGCCGGCGGCGCGTATCATGAGCCTGCGGGACGGGGCGAAGAAGATGTCGAAATCCGACCCCTCCGATTACAGCCGCATCAACATGACCGACGATGCCGATGCCGTGGCGCTCAAATTGCGCAAGGCGAAGACCGATCCCAATCCGCTGCCGGGCCTCGAAGATCTCGACGAGAAGGGCCAGCTGAAGGCGGAGATCGAGGCGGCGCGGCCGGAAGCGGTCAATCTGCTGTCGATCTATGCCGCCCTGGCCGACCGGCAACTGGCCGATGTGGTGGGCAGTTTCGAAGGCAGGGAGTTCTCCGCCTTCAAGAAGGAGCTGACCGATCTTGCCGTCGCCGTGCTGGGCCCGATCGGTGCCGAGATGAAGCGGCTGCTCGACCACCCGGCGGAAATCGACGCCGTGCTGGCGGATGGCGCGGCCCGGGCGAATGCCATCGCCGAACCGATTTTGCGCCAGGCGGAAGAAATCGTCGGCTTCCTGCACGTCTGATCCGGAAATGCTCGCTGCGCCGGGCGGGCTTTCACCATTGCGTGAAGCCGGCCCGTTGCGCGCCGTGCTTTCCGCCGCTTCGGCGTTTCTTCAGCCGGGGACTGGCCAGTTTTCTGAAGCCTCGCGGTTCCGCCGGGAAGACTGCCCGACCCGGCCTTGGGCGACCTTGCCGTCGCAGCCGTGAGTCTCTATGTGATAGCGCAGATACAAGCAGAGGTGGCGGCATGCCCAGTGATCCCTTTATCGATGCCAGCGGCGCACCCAAGGCCGGTGGCCGGCGCCTGGACGGCGGACGTTTCCGCCTGATCAAGTGGGCGGTCGGGATCATCGTTGTGCTGCTTTTGGCCTATTACCCGATCGGGATGATCGTGGTGCACAAGATCGACGACGATCCGGATTTCAAGGCTGCGCCGGCGCCGAACGGCGCCAGCCAAGCGGTCGCCGTCGAAGCGGCGCTGATCGATCGCGAGGTCAACGGCAATGGCTGGGTGTCCAACGACCCCTTCTTCCTGCCGGGTTCGTTGCTCGACAACATGCCGAACTTCCAGCAGGGCATGCTGCAGGCGATGCGGCGATTCACGCTGGAGATGCAGGACCAGATCGGCCGCTCGCGCGCCTCGAGCAGCATCGATCCCGATCTGCAGAAGGCGGTCGGTCTCCTCAACTACTCGCCGACCGTCTGGCTGTGGAATCCGAGCGTATCGCTGGCGCCGGCGCAGTCGTCGGAGGCGCAATACCGCGCCGCGATGCGGGCGTTGCAGAGCTATGACGACCGGCTGGGCCGCGGCCAGGCAACCTTCGAGCCGCGCGCCGACAATCTGATGATGACCTTGGACGGCATCGGCAAGGATCTCGGCGATGCCTCCAGCGAAATCGAACGGCAGATCGATGACAATTCCGGCAACTGGCTGGATTTCCATGCCGACGATGTCTTCTACAAGACCAAGGGCCTTTCCTATGCCTATGGCATCATGCTGCGCGACCTCGGCATCGACTTCAAACAGGTGCTGCAGGAAAAAGGCGCGACGGCGATCTGGCAGCGTCTGGTCGGCAGCTTGATGGAAGTATCCGCCTTGCGGCCCTGGGTGGTGGTCAATGGCCGCCCCGATGCGCTGCTGCAGCCCAATCACCTCGCGGCCGAAGGCTTCTACATCCAGCGCGCCCGCACCCAGCTATATGAGCTGATCGACATCCTGCAGAAATAAGCGGGCCTTATATGCGCCCATGCGATCACCTCATACGGTGACAGCAGCAGGGAAAAAACGGGGCCAAATCCATCGCTGCGCTTTCCAGGCGAATCGCATGGGCGTAGGGTGAAGCCGGCCGTGTCATCCTGCCGAGTCGGTTTATGTGCGTCGTCGCTGGCGATCCAGCGTCGAGGTTACGCGGCGGCGGATGAGCGGTTGATGACTGGTCTGCGAAGGGCCTGCCGTCAGTGAGGACCGTGCCTGTGGCGCTTGCGCCCGATGGTCGTCGCGATGATGGCGACCCATCGTCTTTGCCCCCGAACGACCGCACGCGGAATGACCTCGCGGCACCGATCGGGTGGGATTCTGTTATCTGCGGGCGGCCTCGCCGCCGGCATGAAAACGCCGCAGGGGCATGTAGGACCGAAGTGAAGCTGGAGCGCGATGGTTTCAGGTTGAAGCAAGAAGGCTCAACCTGAAAACTGAATCGCCCTCTATCATTTTGAAAAGAGCCGGGATGGGAGCGCATCATCGCCTCATCCGGCGAAGCGGGCGCTGAAGCGTCGCCGCCTGGAACGGGCAGCGGCGCGAAAAGTCGGGGTTGGTGGGATGTTGGGCGCCCTGTTGGACTGGCTGCTCAGTTTTCAGATTTATCTGCCGATCGCTGAGATTTCCATCAGCGTGCCCTTGCTGCTCGCGCTGGGCGGGGGCGTCGGCTTTCTCTCCGGCCTGTTCGGTGTGGGCGGCGGTTTTCTGCTGACACCGCTGCTGATCTTCATCGGCATTCCACCGGCCGTCGCGGTCGGCACGCAATCCAATCAGGTGGTCGCATCCTCGGTCTCCGGCGTGCTGGTGCATTGGGGCCGCGGCAATGTCGATTTCATGATGGGCGTCGCTCTGCTGATCGGCGGCGTCTTCGGCTCCAGCATCGGCATCGTGATCTTCTCGCTGCTGAAACATTTCGGCCAGATCGACGTGGTGATCGCCATCTCCTATGTGGTGACCCTGGGGGCGCTCGGTCTGCTGATGCTGGTGGAATCGATCCAGGCGTTGCGCCGCGTGCGTCGCAAGGCGCCGCCGCGCAAGCTGCACCAGCATACCTGGGCGCATGGCCTGCCGTTCAAGTTCCGCTTCAAGAAGTCGCGGCTCTATATCAGCGCCCTGCTGCCGATCGCGATCGGCGCCATGGTCGGCCTGATGTCGGCCATCATGGGTGTCGGCGGCGCCTTCATGCTGGTGCCGGCGATGATCTATCTGCTCGGCATGCCGACCAGCGTCGTCATCGGCACCTCGCTGTTCCAGATCATCTTCGTCTCCGGCTATGTCACCATCCTGCAATCCTGGCAGAACCATGCGGTCGATATCCTGCTGTCGCTGCTGCTGACGGTGGGTTCGGTGGTGGGCGCGCAGATCGGCGGCCGGGTCGGCGTGCGCCTGCCGGGCGAGCAATTGCGCTTCCTGCTGGCCTCGCTGATCGTGCTGATGGCGCTGCTGCTGCTGATCGAACTGGTCCGGCACCCGGCCGAACTCTATGCCATCACCACGCTCGGGGGGCTGCATTGAGCCGCGCGGTTTCGTGGCACCGCCCGATCGGCTTCGCCCTTCTGGCGACGGCTCTCTTGGCGACGGCCTTCCTGGCGCTGGCGGGGCGCCCGGCCGCGGCGAAAAGCATCGTCGCCGATATCGATCATCATCTGATCGCCATCACCACCGACTTCTCCGGCGACGAGGTGCTGATTTTCGGCGCGGTCGATCAGCCGGGCGATGTCGTCATGGCACTCTGGGGGCCGCTGACCCAGGTGCAGGTGCATCGCAAGGAACGCGTCGCCGGCATCTGGATCAACCGCCAGATGGTGACCTTCGGCGACGTGCCGAGCTTTTACGGCCTCGCCTCGTCGCGGCCCTTGGCCGATATACTGACGCCTGCCGCCCTGGACCAGTATCAGCTCGGCGTCGGCCGCCTGCAGATCAAGACGCTGTCGGCCGATAGCGATACCCTGCAGGAGGTCGGCGACTATCAGCAGGCCCTGCTGCAGCAGCGCGAAAAGGCCAGCCTCTATGCCGACAAGGTCGGCCGGGTGAATTTCATCGGCGATACCCTGTTCCGGGCCAATCTGCGCCTGCCGTCGACCGTGCCGACCGGCAAGTTCCTGGTCGAAGTCTATCTGGTGCGCAATGGCGAGATCGTTGACGCGCAAACCATACCGCTGGTGATCAGCAAGGTCGGATTCGGCGCCGATGTCTATCGCTTTGCCAACCGGCATGGCTTCGCCTATGGTGTGGTCGCGCTGATCCTCTCCCTCGCTCTGGGCTGGTTGGCGCATCTGATCTTCCGCCGGAGGTAGGCATGACGGCTGACGCTCCTGAGGTAGGCTCCGCGCCGGCCGCGTCGGCGACCGCGTCGGAAACGGCTGCGGAAAGTTCCACCGGCCGCATCTTCCTCGTGATCATCGACGACTCGCAAGAGATGAAGGCGGCGTTGCGCTATGCCTGTCGGCGGGCTGCCAAAAGCGGCGGCCGTGTCGCCATGGTGCATATCGCCGAACCGACCGGCTTCCGCGAATGGCGCGGCGTCAGCGACCTCATCCGCGACGAGGCGCGCCAGCAGGCGGAAGCGATCATGCAAAAGACCGCGGCCGAAGTCTCCAAGTTGTCCGGCAAGATGCCGATCCTCTATTTCCGCGAAGGCAATCGCCGCGAAGAACTGATGAAGCTGATCGACGAGGAGCTGAGCATCTCCATCATCGTCCTCGGCGCCTCCACCGGACCCAAGGGACCCGGCCCCCTGGTCGCCGCCCTCAGCGGAAAATATGTCGGCAAACTGCGCGTTCCCCTGACCATCGTCCCCGGCCACCTCACCGCCGAGGACATCGAACATATTGCCTAGCCGGCCCCCGCTCTACATCTGACCTTACCCATCGGCCCGGCAGCTTCTGCCGCTTTTACTGGTATTTGAGCCGCGATTGCCCATCAAAAGGGCGGCGGCCGATATGGCATGGCCTTTGCGTTAGACCTCTCGACAACTGCGTCATTTCGTGGACCGGCAAATCGAGGGCCGCAGCATGGCTGCTTCAATTTATGGATCACAGGTTCAATCGGCCGCCCAGAGCCTGGCGGCCTATCTGCAGGCGTTGCAGGCCAAGGCCAATGGCAATGCCGCAGCCAATGGCAGTGCGGCGACGGATGGCGCGGCGGCCAGCAGCGCCACCACCGCCGCCAATAGCGCCGGCACCAAGACCGGCAAGGACCCGGCGCAGCAGATCAGCAGCCAGCCGCTCGACGTGGTGACGCTTTCTGCCGAGGCGCAGCGCCTGCTGGCGAATGCCCAGGCGCCCAGCATCGGCCCCGGCAGCCTCGCCACCTACCTCAACACCAGCAATTCGTTCGATGGCACCAATTCCGTCAACGGCGCCAACAGCGATCCCTTCAGCAGCGGCTATGAAGGGGCGATCGCCCAGTTCCGCCAGTGGCTGTCGCAGCCGCTGGGACAGCCGGTGCCCTATACGGGCGACCAGGCCGCCACTGACGGCAGCAAGAACGGCACCGACAGCGCGCAGACGAAGTCAGGCGATGCGGCAGGCAGCGCCGGCCCGACGGCAACCAGCTCGACGAGCAGCTGATGGCCGTCGGCATCGGCGCCTATAACGCGGCGACAGCCGCGGCAATCGCGCCCGCTCTTACCGATCCGGCGTCGTCTTCCGCGGCGTCTTCGGGCAGCGCGTCGTCATCGACCAGCAGCAAGACCTCCTCCGGCAGTTCCACCGGCAGCGCGGCTTCGAGCAGCAGCGGCGACCAGGTTTCGCTTTCTCCCCAGGCGCAGCAGATCGTCTCGGCCGCCAATCGCGGTGCCCTGGTTTTCGATTCGCAGGGCGCCACGGTGGGCGGCAAACGGGTTGCCCTGATCGACATCATCGACAGTACCGACGGCACCTATACGGACACGGAACGCGAGGCGGCGGTGCGCCAGCTCAATCAGCGCGAGACGGCGGGCTTCCGCTGGTCGGCGCCGAATTCGCAGGATCCGACAGCGCTCAAGCAGTATTACGCGACCTATCTCAGCTATCTCAACAAACTGTCGCCGGAAGAGCAGAACAGCTCGCGCTACAAGGGCGAGATCGATCACGCCAAGCAGCTGATCAAGGATTCCGACCGGCAGATCGCCATGAACAATATCCAGAGCTTCACGCTCGCCAGCTATTCCGGCGACAGCATGGGGCTGTTCGGGCCGCTGATGTCGAAGATCAGCCAGCAGATCTCCCAGCAACTGGCCGGGTTGCCGAATACCAACCTGACCACCACCGCGCGCTTCTATCAGGCCATCACCAACCTGCCGCGCACCGCCGATCAGGTTCTCGCCTCGCCCGATCCCGCCGGCGATAGTTCGGACAGCGGCGACGGGACGTCTTCGAGCGGCGGGACATCCGGCTCGCCGACCAGCGGCGGCGTCTCGGTCCAGGCCTGACCGCCAACAAGCGGACCGCTAACAGGCTCAACGACCCACAGGCGGACCGGCCAGAGCCGCTTTCCTCACGGCAGCATCTTCAGCGCGGCAGGCCGAAGACTTCCTGTGGCTCGTCGAAGCCGCGCAGATCGTATTTGCCGAGCGAAACCAGTTTGCTGCCGCAGGGCGAGGCGAAGGCGCGCGAAGCCAGCAGCACTTCATCCAGCGGCCGGCACAGATCGCCGATCCGCGCCGCCAGGTTGACAGCCGGGCCGATGACGGTGAAATCCAGCCGCGCGAGGTCATGCGAGACGACGCCGATATTGCCGTAAGTGACGGAGCCGGCATGCAGGCCGATGCCGACCTTGAGCGGACGCTTGCCGGCGCTGGCGCGCAATTCGTTCAATTCGACGATCGCCTCCAGGGCGCCTTCGGCGGCGGCAAGGGCGATCTGACATTGGCTGTCGCGATCGAGATCGTCGCGCATCGGGAAGATCGCCAGCACGGCATCGCCGATGAATTTCAGGATCTCGCCGCCATGCTCATGCACCGGCCGGGCAACCGCGTCGAAATAGTCGTTGAGCAGGGCAATCACTTCGTCGCGCGGCAACTTGTTGCTGAGCCGGGTGAAATCCCGCAGGTCGCAATACCAGACGGCGGCGGCGATGGTGACGCCTTCACCGCGCTGAATGGCGCCGGCCAGCACCCGCTGACCGGGATCGCGGCCGAGATAGACTTCCAGCAAGGCGCCCGCGAGACGCCGCGTCTCCAGCATCTCCACCACCATGGCGAGGATCGGCACGATCGCCTCGAAGGCGCTCAGCTGCGCGTCGTTGAAGCCGCCGGGCGCATCGGTGGTGATGGATATGCTGCTGCGCACGATGGCGCCGAAATTGAGCGCGAAAATCGCGTAGTCGGTGGCACCCTGCTCGCGGATTTCGGTCAGGATGGGAAAATCGAACTGCGCGTCCGGTCCCTCCAGCCGGCGGCGGATGCGCTTCATGCCGAATTCATAGAGCAACCGGATCGGGCTCTGGGTATAGGCGGCGGTGCTGAAGGTGGAGATGTCGCGCGTCACCGTGCTGATCTCGGTATCGCCCCGGTTCCAGGCATAGCCGATGGCGGCGATCTGCGGATGCAGGGTCCGCTGGCCGACATAGAGGCGCAGCAGCGGGAAGCCGGATTCGGTCAGCTTCTCGACCAGCCCGCCGAGGAATTGCTGCATATCCTTGGCCGAGCTGCCGTGTTCCAGCAGCCAGCGGAAAGTTTTTTCGACCGCCGGGCAGGCCAGATTGCCGGCCGCGTCGCGGGCGCAATCCTGGCCCTGGGCCACCGCTTCCCGCGCCAGGGCACGGCCCAGCATTTCGCCGATATCGGCCTGCCGGGCGTGTTCCAGGCCATTTCCGCCTAGCCCGGTTTCCGGGGTGGGGTCATCGATCGTCAGCGTTCCGGCCTCCCGGTCCTCCGTGATGTCGCTCATAACCATAACCATTTTGCGGTTGAAGCGGACAGGTCAATCAACCATCTTCGACTCATGATATCTCGTAAGAGATTAGCGGAGCTATGTAATGTTCATCCAGACAGAAGAAACCCCGAATCCTGCAACCCTGAAATTCCTGCCCGGCCGGACGGTGGTGCTGCAGGGCACGGCCGATTTCGACGGCGTCGAGGCGGCCCAGCGCTCGCCGCTGGCAACGCGGCTGTTCGGTGCCGAAGGCGTGGTCCGGGTCTTTCTCGGCAGCGACTTCATCACCATCACCAAGAGCGACGCCAAGGACTGGTCGGTGCTGAAGCCCTCCCTGCTCGGCATGATCATGGAGCATTTTACCACCAATCAGCCGGTCCTGCTGGACGAAGCGGGCGCCACGCCGAGCGCCACCGCCAGCGAGGAGGATGACGAGATCGTCGCCCAGATCAAGGAGCTGCTGGATACGCGCGTGCGCCCGGCGGTGGCCCAGGACGGCGGCGACATCATTTTCCACGCTTTCGAGGAAGGCATCGTCTATCTGCATATGCAGGGTTCCTGCAGCGGTTGCCCCAGCTCGACCGCGACCTTGAAGATGGGCATCGAGAACATGCTGCGGCATTACGTGCCGGAAGTGATCGAAGTCCGCCCGGTCTGAGATCAACAGCCTGAGATCGACGATCCGAGATCAACGGCCTGAGGCTTGCCCAGTCTGAAGCCGAAGCTGAGCCGCAGCCGGCAAAAGGGAAGCCCGGCGCGATGAGGCAGCGGGCTCGACGCGCGAAGCACCGACCCGGAGGGGACTGATGGCGGAGATGGCGGCCCATCGGGGCCAGAGGCTCGATCAACTGGCATTCGACCAGCTTTTCCTTGAGGCCCATACCCAGCGGCACTGGCTGGACCGCGCGGTGCCGGACGATCTGCTGCGCGAAGCCTATGACCTCACCCGGCTGGCGCCGACCAGCGCCAACTGCCAGCCCTTGCGCATCGACTTCGTGCGCAGCGCCACGGCCAAGGAGAAGCTGCGGCCCTGCGTCTCGGAAAACAATCTGCGCCAAACGATGGCGGCGCCGGCGACGGCGATCTTCGCCGCCGATTTCGAATTCTACGAATTCCTGCCGCGTCTCTATCCCCAGGCCGATGCCAGGTCCTGGTTCACCGGCAGCGCCGAGGCGATCCGCAACACCGCCGAATTGAATGCCGCGTTGCAGGCCGGCTATTTCATCCTGGCGGCGCGCAGCCTGGGACTGGATTGCGGCCCCATGGGCGGCTTCGACCGCGCGAAGACCGATCAGGCCTTCTTCGCCGGCACCAAGTGGAAATCGCTGTTCCTGTGCAATCTCGGCTACGGCGATCCGGCCGGCTTCCGGCCACGCAATCCCCGCCTCGATTTCGCCGAAGCCTGCCGCGTCGTCTGATTCCGGCCGGCTAAGGCAGAACGCTGCCGCCGCTTATCCACGCCCGTTTCAGCGGCGGTTTCAGAGCCGGCCATCCGCCGCCCTGATCTTGCGATCGGTCTCGAATTGGCTCAGCGCATAGACCGACCAGATCGCGGCCGGTATCCAGCCGATCAGCGTGATCTGCAGGATCAGGCAAATCAGCCCGGCGAAGGGGCGGCCGATGGTGAAGAATTGCAGCCAGGGCAGAATCAGGGCCAAAAGCAGGCGCATGCCGATATCCTTGTCGGTGAGATTTGACGCGCCGGGCGTTGCCACGCCCCGGCGCAGGTGCAGATGAGGATGCAGGGTCGGCGGATCAAGGCCACCCGGCTGAGATCGTCCGGCTAAGATCGGCGGGTCAAGATCGCCGCCTCAAGGCTGGCCGGCTCCCGTTCCGTCGCCGCGTCACATCATCGGCCGCCTCAGCGTCGCCTGGTCGACCACCGGATAGTCGCGCGCCTTGAACAGCTGATAGTGCCACCATTCGTTCTGGTAGAAGTCCCAGCCGGCGGCCGACATCAGGCCGAGCAGCAGGAAGCGGTTGCGTTGCGCCTCCGGGCTGATATCGGTGCGGCCGTGATGGGCCTGCTGGGCAAAGGAATCGAATTCCGTCCCCATATCGAGTTCGCGGCCCTGGCCGTCGATCAGCGTCAGGTCGACGGCGATGCCGCGGGTATGGATGCCGCCCTTGCGTGGATCGGAGACGAATTCCGGATCGGGAAAGGCATGCCACAGAGCCCATTGGCCCTCGACCGGGCGATAGGCGTCGAAGATCTTGAAACGCAGGCCGAGCGGGCGCGCCAGGTCGATCGCCCGCTGCAGGCAGGCCGCTGCCGCGGGATGCAGATAGCAATCGGCATGGCTGTAGATCTGCCTGCCGGTGACGTTCTCCGGCGTCGCATAGGCCAGCGCGATATCGACATCGAATTCCGGCCGGCCGATCGGCAGCAAGGCGGCTTCCTTGCTGGCGGCGAGCTGCGGCGAAGTGGCGGTGCTGGTGGTGGTCATGTTGCAAGCGATCCGTTTCGCGGTTATCTCCATCAGGAACTAGCAGAGAGAGACGATCCTGGCAAAACACAACCATGCATCAGCAGCTTGCATTTAGCGCAGACGGCGCCGGCCCGGGCGGGGCGCGTCGATGAGCGGTCCTGCCCGCCCGGCAGCGCCCGCGCCGGAGCGACGGACTGCAGGCGAGCCGGGTGCGATTCTGGCGATCGATGCGGCCGGGCATGGCTGCTCGGTCGCCCTGTGGCGCCGGGATGCGGTGGTTGCGGCCGAGGCGCGGGACATGGCCCATGGCCAGGCGGCGGAATTGCTGCCGATGATCGAGCGGGTGATGCAGGCGGGCGGGCTCGATCTGCGTCAGCTCGACAAGGTGGCGGTGACGGTGGGGCCGGGCGGCTTCACCGGCCTGCGCATCGGTCTTGCCACCGCGCGGGGCCTCGGTCTGGCGATCGGCTGCCCGGTGATCGGCATCAGCAGCTTCCAGGCCACCGCAGCCGCGCTGCTGGCTGCGGCGGATGCGCCTGCCGCGCGAGCCCCGGGCGATCTGCTCGTCGTCCTCGATAGCCGGCGGAGCGAGCCTTATCTGGCCCGCCTGGCGCCGGATCTGGCATTCCGCCAGCCGCCGAAATTGCTCGATGCCGCCGAGCTGGCCGCCGCCTGCCAGGCGCCGGGCCTCACTCTGGCCTGTGGCGACGGCCTCGCCGGCCTTGCCGCATTCCTGCCGGCAACCCTGCCGCAGCGGGCCGGCGGCGGCGACGCGGTTGCCGTCGCCCGCCTGGCGGCCGATCCGGGGCAGCGCTTCCATCTGCCGCCGGATCCGGTCTATCTGCGTCCGCCGGACATTTCGCAGCCGAAGGCCCCGGCAGCTGTGATTCCGGCACCCGCGATTCCGGCGCCCGTGATTCCGCGGCCGGCGAAGCCGTCCTCATGACGGCGATCCGCGCGCTGGGGCCTTTCGATCTGCAGCTGCTGGCGGCGCTGCATGAGCGCAGCTTCACCGCCCCCTGGGATCAGGCCTGGCCGGCTGCCAGTTTCGCGGAAATCCTGGCGATGCCGGGGGCCGGCGGCTGGCTGATCAGCGCCGGCGACCAGCCGGCGGGGTTCATTCTGCTGCGCAAGGTGGTCGACGAGATGGAGATCATCCTGATCGCCAGCGATCCCGCCTGGCGCCGGCAGGGCCTGGCCGGCCGGCTGCTCGACCATGTCCTGGCGGAAGCCCGGCAGGCCGGCGTCAAGACGGCGTTCCTCGAACAGGCGGCACCCAACCTTGCGGCCCAGCAGCTCTATGCCGGCCGCGGTTTTCACCCGGTCGGCCGGCGCCGCGGCTATTACCGGGGCCGGGACGGGGTGCCGGTCGATGCTGTGATCCTGCGCCGCGATCTGGACGCCTGACCGGCGCGGCGGCCGTTGCGCCCAACCCAGCCGCCGCCTTCTTGCCCTGCCATCATTATAGGACTCGGCCTCGGCATAGTGATTCGCTGAAAAACGGCAATATTACGGTGTGACTTTTACGAAAACCCGAAAATATCACAGTAAAAATAGGTCCCGTTTGCACACTATGTGGCGCGATTTCTTCTTCCAGCCGGCGAAAGCGCCTTTGATCATTGCTGCTGGCCGCTTCGTCCCCTAAATTAACCTCGATCTATACAAGAAGTAGGTGACTGGATGGCCGATGACAGCAAGCGGCAGGCGCTCCTCCCGATGGTAACTGAAATCGTGGCGGCGCATCTCTCGAACAACGCGGTGCCGGTCGGCGACATTCCGCGTCTCATCAACGAGGTCTATGGTGCCCTGACCGGCCTCGGCCAGGCCGGTTCGCCGGTGGTGGCCCTCACCCAGGAACCGGCCGTGCCGATCAAGAAATCGGTCCTGGCGGACCACATCGTCTGCCTGGAAGACGGCAAAAAGTTGAAAATGCTCAAGCGGCATTTGCGCACGGTCTACGGGCTGACCCCCGAGCAATACCGCGAAAAATGGAATTTGCCCGCGGATTATCCGATGGTGGCGCCGAATTACGCGAAAAAGCGCAGCTCGCTGGCCCGGCAGATCGGGCTTGGCACCGGTGGCCGACGCCGTTAAGTCTGTGGTCGGCCGGCTGGTGATTCTGCTTTGCCCACACTCCTGGTAAAGGCAGAATACCGGGCGGCATTTCGGATCACCGCAGCCCCCAGCAAATGGGCCGCAATAAGGATGGTATGTGTGAGCGTCGTATCCCGCTTGGAACAATTATGCCACGACAAAGGGCTGAAGATGACCGAGCAGCGGCGCGTCATCGCCCGGGTCCTGTCCGAGGCCGATGACCATCCCGATGTCGAGCAATTGTATCGCCGCGCCACCAAGATCGATCCCGGCATCTCCCTGGCGACCGTCTACCGGACGGTGCGGCTGTTCGAGGAAGCCAGCATCCTGGAGCGCCACGATTTCGGCGACGGCCGCGCGCGCTACGAGGAGGCGCCGGCCGATCACCACGACCATCTGATCGATATCCAGTCCGGCGAGGTGATCGAATTCACCAATCCCGAGATCGAGAAGCTGCAGCACCGGGTGGCCGAACTTCTCGGCTACAAGCTGGTCGGTCACCGCCTGGAACTCTATGCCGTGCCGCTGCATGGCAAGGGCAAGAAAAAATGAGCTTGGCGACGGCGACCACGTTGCGCCCCGTCGAGGTGCGCGTTGGCAGCTTGGAGATTCGCCTGGCGGAAAGCCCGGCGGAAATCGCCGCCGCGCAGCAATTGCGCTACCGCGTCTTCTACCAGGAAATGAGCGCCCAGCCGACGCCGGAGATGGCGGCGGAGGCCCGTGATTTCGACAGTTTCGACCCGTTCTGCGATCATCTGATCATCATCGACCACGATCTCGGCGGCGGCGCCAATGCCATCGTCGCCACCTATCGGCTGTTGCGGCGCGACGGGGCGGCAAAGCGCGGCCAGTTCTACTCGATCGACGAATACGACATCAGCGCCATCGTTTCGCATCCCGGCGAAATTCTCGAGCTTGGCCGCTCCTGTGTCGATCCGCGCTACCGCACCAAGGCGGCGATGCAGCTCCTCTGGAAGGGCATCACCGATTACGTGATGCATTACAAAGTCGAGATCATGTTCGGTTGCGCCAGCCTGCCCGGCACCGATCCGCAGCAGCACAAGGTGCCGCTGTCCTACCTCTATCACCGGCATCTGGCGCCGCCGGAATTTCGCATGAAGGCGATCGCCTCGCGCTATGTCGATATGAACATGCTGCCGCCCGATGCCTTCGACGATAAGCGCGCGCTGGTCGGGCTGCCGCCGCTGATCAAGGGCTATCTGCGGCTCGGCGGTTTCGTCGGCGACGGCGCGGTGGTCGATCATCAATTCGGCACCACCGATGTCAGCATCGTCGTCGTCACCAATCTGGTGACCGACAAGTACTACAAGCACTATACGCGATCGGAAACGGGCGGCGCGGGCGGCGACGGCCCCGCGGGCGACAGTCTCTGACGGTCGCCGCAACATGGCGACACCGGACCTTGGCAACGCTGCCGCACCTGTGGTGCACCGACCTTCCTTGCCGAAGCGCAGCCGGGTCCTGACGCAGCGGCCCGATGCGGCGACGCTGGCGGCCGAACTCGCGGCCGAGGCGGCCGAGCCGATCGCGCTGGGATCGAGCTGGCTCGCCTCCTGGCGACTGGCGATCTATCTCAGCCTGACGCTTTTGCTGTTGCCCCTGCAGTTCGCTTTCGTGCTGCTGCGGCTGAACCGCCTCGCCGAATGGCTGCCGCTGCACTACCACCGCCTCTGCTGCCGTATCTTCGGCTTCGAGATCGTCCGCATCGGCGAGATCTCGCGGGTCCGGCCGACCTTGTTCGTCGCCAATCACAGCTCCTATCTCGATATCCCGGTTCTCGGCGCCACGCTGCCGGCCAGTTTCGTCGCCAAGACCGAAGTGGCGAGCTGGCCCGGCTTCGGCCTGCTGGCGAAATTGCAGCGCACGGTCTTCGTCGATCGCAAGCGCGGCACCACCCACCGCCAGCGTGACGAGCTGCAGAACCGGCTCGAGGCCGGCGACAATCTCATTCTCTTCCCTGAGGGCACCTCCAACGACGGCAACCGCGTGCTGCCCTTCCGCAGCGCGCTGCTCTCCGTCGCCGAGCGCCAGGTGCGGGGCGCCGCCCTCGCCGTGCAGCCGGTTTCCGTCAGCTATGCCGGTCTCAACGGCGTGCCGCTCGGCCACGGCCTGCGCCCCATGCTCGCCTGGTACGGCGATATGACCCTGGGGCCGCATCTGTGGCATTTCTGCCGCCTCGGGCGGGTTCGGGTGGTGGTGGAGTTCCATCCCGCCACCACCATCGGCGCCTTTGCCTCGCGCAAGGAACTGACCCGCTACTGCTTCGACCGGGTCGCCCGCGGCGTCTCGCAGGCGCTTGCCGGGCAAACCGGCGGCTTTGCGCCGCCAGGACCGAAAACCGACAAAAAACATTAATGATGTCAATCGGTTGATCCGCCTTGTTGCGTAAGGGCAAATCGGCTACATCTGGGCCGTTGGCCCGTGCTAGACTGATATCGATGAGCGATCACACGACCCTATCGAGCCGAGCCGGGGAAAGTTGAACGGAACCACCTTGGCGAAGAAGCTTTTCATCAAGACCTATGGCTGCCAGATGAACGTCTACGACTCCGCCCGGATGGCGGATGTGCTGGCGCCGCTGGGCTATGCCGAGACCGATGACGCGGCCGACGCCGATATGGTCATCCTCAATACCTGCCATATCCGAGAAAAGGCCGCCGAGAAGGTATTCTCGGAGCTCGGCCGGCTGAAGCAGAACCGCGACCTGCGCCAGGCCCAGGGCGCCGATACCATCATCGCCGTGGCCGGCTGCGTCGCCCAGGCGGAAGGGGCGGAGATTCTGCGCCGCGCCCCCCAGGTCGATATCGTGCTCGGGCCGCAGACCTACCACCGCCTGCCGGAAATGGTGGCTCGCGCCACCCGGGCCAGCGCCCGGCGGATGGAAGCGCGCGCGATCCAGGCGCCGATGACGGTGCGTCAGGGCCAGGCCGGCATCCTCGATACCGATTTCCCGGTCGAATCGAAATTCGACCATCTGCCGGAAGCCGCCAATGCGTCCGGCGTCAGCGCCTTCCTCGCCATCCAGGAAGGCTGCGACAAGTTCTGCACCTTCTGTGTCGTGCCCTATACCCGTGGCGCCGAATTTTCCCGCCCCGTCGCCCAGATCGTCGCCGAGGCGCGGCGCCTGGTCGATCAGGGCGCGCGCGAGATCACGCTGCTCGGCCAGAACGTCAATGCCTATCACGGCGTCGCGCCCCAGGCCCATGCAGCGGGCGGCGAAGCCGAATGGGGCCTTGCCCGGCTGATCCGGCACCTCGCCGACGCGGTCGATGGCCTGGCCCGCATCCGCTATATGACATCGCATCCGCGCGACATGGATGACGATCTCATCGCCGCCCATGCCAAGGTGCCGCAATTGATGCCCTTCCTGCATCTGCCGGTGCAGTCGGGCTCGGACCGGATCCTCGAGGCGATGAACCGCCAGCACAAGGTCGAACGCTTCCGCGACATCGTCGCGAAGCTGCGCGCGGTGCGGCCGGACCTCGCCTTGTCCTCGGATTTCATCGTCGGTTTCCCGGGCGAGAGCGACAAGGATTTCCAGGCGACCCTGGATCTCGTTGCCGAGATCGGTTTCGCCCAGTCCTTTTCCTTCAAATACAGTATCCGGCCGGGCACGCCGGCGGCGGCGCTGGAGAACCAGGTCCCTGAAGAGATCAAGGACGAGCGCCTGCAGCGTCTGCAGGCTTTGCTCAACCAGCAGCTGGAAGATTTCAACCGCGCCATGATCGGCCGCACCCTGCCGGTGCTGTTCGAAAAAACCGGCCGCTATGACGGCCAGCTGATCGGCAAATCGCCGTATCTGCAGCCGGTCCATGCCACCGCGGATGCAAGCCTGATCGGCAGCGTGGTCGATCTCCATATCGACGGGCTCAGCCATTTCAGCCTGGCCGGTCGCCTGCAGGGCGATACGGTGAGGGCAAGACCTATCTTTTCCACTGCAATGACGGAGGCGCGTGCTTGAGCTACGACCCAATTGGTCCGATCGCGCCGCCTTTGCATGTACAATTCGACGACAACCGTCTGGTGCCGCTGCTCTTCGGCGAGCATGACCAGCATCTGGCCCGCATCGAGCGCGAGCTCGGCGTTTCCATGGTCGGACGCGGCAACCAGCTGACGATCTCCGGTTCCAGCACCGCCGTGGCGACGGCGCGCCAGGTGATGACGGCGCTCTATCAGCGGCTGAAGCGCGGCCTTGCCGTCGACAAGCCTGAGGTCGACGCGGCCTTGCGCATGGCCGGCAGCGAACGGCGCGCGGAACGCGGCGATGGTCGCGGCGAAGAGGCGGTGGAGCCCAATCTGTTCGGCAACGATATGAAGGATGGCACCGCCATCCGCACCCAGCGCAAGCATATCACGCCGCGCTCGGCGGCCCAGGCGCGCTATATCAAGCAGCTGCATGAGCGCGAGATGGTGTTCGGCATCGGCCCGGCCGGTACCGGCAAGACCTATCTCGCCGTCGCCGTTGCGGTCGCCATGCTGATGAAAGGCTCGGTCGATCGCATCATCCTGTCGCGGCCGGCGGTGGAAGCGGGCGAGCGCCTCGGCTTCCTGCCCGGCGACCTCAAGGAAAAGGTCGATCCCTATCTGCGCCCGCTTTATGACGCGCTGCACGACATGATGCCGGGCGAGCAGGTGCTGAAGCGCCTCAGCTCGGGCGAGATCGAGGTGGCGCCGCTCGCCTTCATGCGCGGCCGGACGCTGGCCCATTCCTTCGTCATTCTCGACGAGGCGCAGAACACGACGCCGATGCAGATGAAGATGTTCCTGACGCGTCTTGGCGAAAGTTCCCGCATGGCGGTAACCGGCGATCTCAGCCAGATCGATCTGCCGGTGGGGCAGAAATCCGGCCTCAAGGATGCGCTGGAAGCAATCGAGCATATCGACGATATCGGCGTGACCCGTTTCGACGAGCGCGATGTCGTGCGGCATCATCTGGTGGCAAAGATCGTCGGCGCCTATGACGCGCGGGATCGCCGTGAAGCCGGGCTTGGTCCGGTCGAGGGGCAGATTTCGGGTCAGCGGCCGCGCCGGCCATGAGCGACCGACCTCGTCGCGCCGCCGCCAAGCGGGCGGCAAGCCGGAAACCGGCCGGCAAGGTAATCGGCAAGGTAATCGGCAAGGTAGCCGGCAGGACGGGCGGCAAGCTTTCCGGCAAGGCGGCCAGGAAGACCGCCGCACCGGCGGCAAAGGCCCTGGCAGCAAAGGCCCTGGTGGCAAAGGCACCGCCGCTGAAAATCGATCTGATCGTGGAAGATGCCGGCTGGCTGAAAGCCCTGGCGCTGCCGGATGAGGCGAGCCTGGCGCGCCGGCTGCGCGCAGCGGCCAGGCGTGCCGTGGCGGTGGCCCTGGCCGATCGCTGGCGCGGTTCCGCCGTCGGCCTTGATTGCTGCCTGGTGCTGGGTTCCGATGCCCGGGTGCGGGGTCTCAACCGCGACTATCGCGGCAAGGATAAGCCGACCAACGTGCTTTCCTTCGCCGCCCTGGATGGCGGCCGCCCGCCGCGCAACCAGCCCTGGTCTCTGGGCGATGTCATCCTGGCGCTGGGCACCTGCCGCAAGGAGGCGCGCGCCCAGGGCAAAAGCCTGGAGCAGCATCTGCTGCATCTCGTGATTCATGGTGTCCTGCATCTCCTGGGCTATGATCACGAGGCGGATGCCGAGGCCGAGCGGATGGAGGGGCTGGAAATCGCCGCCCTGAAGCGGCTTGGCATAGACAATCCCTATTTGACGATGTGACGCAAAGATGAGCGACGTTTCCCATTCCCGCAGCAACCGGCCGGATCCCGCCGACGACAAGACCAAGGCCGGTCTCAAGAGCTGGCTGCGGCTGTTCCGCAAGCGCCCCGGCGGCGAGAGTGCTTTGCGCGACGCCATCGAGGAGCTGATCGAGGAAAGCGAGAGCGACAACGAAGATCTGCGCACCACGACCGAATCCTCGCTGCTGCTGAACATTCTGAAGCTGGGCGACCGCACGGCCTATGACGTCATGGTGCCGCGCGCCGACATCAAGGCGGCAGCCGACGATATCGGCCTCAACGAGTTGCTGGCGATGATGCGCGAGCACGGCCATTCGCGCCTGCCGATCTATCACGATAATCTCGACGACATCATCGGCATCGTCCATATCAAGGACCTGCTGCCGTTCGTGGTCGACGGCGCGCCTTTCCATCTGAAGAAGATCATGCGCGAAGCTTTGTTCATCGCTCCCTCGATCCGCGTGCTCGACCTCTTGCTGCAGATGCGCCTCTCGCGGGCGCATATGGCCCTGGTGGTCGATGAATATGGCGGCATCGACGGCCTCGTCACCATCGAGGATCTGATCGAACAGATCATCGGCGAGATCGAGGACGAGCATGACAAGGTGCGCGGGCCGCTGCTGATCCGCCGCGCCGACGGCACCATCTTTGCGGATGCGCGTGCGCCGATCGAGGAATTCGAGGAAATGGTCGGGCCGATCCTGACCGATGAGGAGCGGGAAGAGGACATCGATACCCTGGGCGGTCTCGTCATGTCGCTGACCGACCGGGTGCCGAGCCGCGGGGAACTGGTCAGCCATCCTTCCGGTTTCGCTTTCGAAGTGCTCGACGCCGATCCGCGCCGCATCAAGCGCCTGCGGGTGCGGCCGAAACTGGTGCCGGCGGATGAACCGGCGAAGCAAGACTGATCCCATGGCCTCTTCGATGCCGAATTCCGATACTGCCGATGGCCGGCTGGCGCAGCGCCAGGAAGATCGGGTTGCGACGGCGACGTCGCAACCGGTTGCCCTGGGGCAGCGGATCGGCCGCTTCTGCCTCGACCTCTCGCCCTGGCGCCGCCGCGGTCTGCTGGTCCTGGCCGGCGGCGTGGCGGCCTTTGCTCTGCCGCCCTTCAACTGGGTGCCGCTGCTCATCCCCTGTCTGGCTTTTCTGCTGTGCCTCGCCAGCGACGCAAAGGGGCGCCGCGCCGCCTTTGGCGCCGGCTGGTGGTGGGGTTTCGGCCATTTCCTGGTCGGCGACTACTGGATCGCCAATTCCTTCATGATCGATCCCGTCCATTTCGGCTGGATGGTGCCGATCGTCATCCCCGGCCTTTCCGCCTATCTGGCGCTCTATTGCGGGCTGGCGAGCTTGGTTGCCTGGCATTGGCGTCGCCGGCCGCTCAGCTATGTGCTGGTCTTCGCGGCGGTCTGGCCGCTGACCGAATGGCTGCGCGGCCACATCCTGACCGGCTATCCGTGGAATCTGATGGCCTATAGCTGGGCCGGGATCGACGACATGATGCAGTCTTCGGCCTTCTGGGGCAGCTGGGGCCTGGGGGCCGTCACGGTTCTGCTCGGCTCCCTGCCGGTGCTTTTTCTGTTCAGCGGCCGTCGCCTCGCGGTCATCGCCAATCTCGCCGGCCTGCTGGTTCTGGCGGCTTTGTGGGGCGGCGGTGCCTATCGCCTGGCAAACGCCAATACGGCGACGGTGCCCGACGTCAAGCTGCGCCTGGTCCAGGCCGCGATTCCCCAGCTCGACAAGCTGACCGGCATCCATCGCGAGGAGAATTTCGAGAAGCATCTGCGGATGAGCACCGAGCAGCCGGGCTTCGATCAGCTGACCGCCGTGATCTGGCCGGAATCGGCGGCGCCGGCCTGGCTCGAGCGCCGGGCCGATATCCGTCAGGAGATGACTTGGGCGGTGCCGCGGGCGCATACCTCTTCGGCGGGCCTGCTGGTCGCCGGTGCCGTCCGCGGCGAACCCGTCACCGGCAACCAGGTGGACCGGGTGTATAATTCCCTGGAGGTCCTGGACGGCAACGGGCAGATCCTCGGCACCGCCGACAAGGTTCATCTGGTGCCGCTGGGCGAGTTCGTGCCCCTGCGTTCGATTTTCCCGTTCATTAACAAACTGACGCCGGGTGACACCGATTTCTCGACCGGTCCGGGCCCGCAGACGGTCCATGTGCCCGGCCTGCCGCCCTTCGGCGCCTTGATCTGTTATGAAGTCATCTTTCCGGGTAACGTGGTTAACGCGGCGGATCGTCCCGACTGGCTGCTCACCATTACCAATGACGGCTGGTTCGGCACCAGTACCGGCCCCTACCAGCATTTCGCCAGCGCCCGCTTCCGCGCGGTAGAGGAAGGATTGCCTCTGATTCGTGCCGCCAATACGGGCATCACCGGGGCGGTCGATGCCTATGGCCGCGTGATCGCCACTCTACCTTTAGGGGTGGCGGCGACGCTCGACGTGGCACTGCCCGAAAAGTTGCAGTCGCCTACCACTTTCAGCCGCTTTGGTATACTGATTTTCGTCCTGTTTTCACTCGTGATGGGTGTGGCTGCCCATGGCTTAACTTATTGGCCGGACAACAGAAACCGTCTTATTTCACAATGACGTGAGATTGTACGCGGACCACCATATTTTTATTTGACCCGCACATTTCGGTATGCCTATCTAAAGTCTATCTAGCCAGGCACATTGCCTATCTACAGGCGAGCCCGCATTTAAGATTTTTGAAAGGCAGGTATCCCATGCCGAGAGGCCGCAAGTCCTCTGGCCGTATGGCCAGCCGGGGTTATCCCAATCCTATTGACGTTCATGTTGGCAGCCGCATCCGCCTGCGGCGCACCCTGCTCGGCATGAGCCAGGAAAAGCTCGGCGAAGCGATCGGCCTGACCTTCCAGCAGGTGCAGAAGTATGAACGCGGCGCCAACCGGGTCGGCTCCAGCCGCCTGTTCGATCTGGCGCGGGTGCTCGATGTGCCGGTGGCCTATTTCTTCGAGGACATGTCGGTCAGCACCCAGGAGAAGAGCCCCTCCAAGCTGATGGGCGTCGCCACGCCGCCGGAGCCGGAATATGAGCCGGATCCCATGGCCAAGCGGGAGACGTTGGAACTGGTGCGGGCCTATTACAAGATCACCGATCAGCAGGTCCGGAAGCGCATCTTCGAACTGACCAAGTCGATCGCCAAGACCTTCCGCGAAGAAGAATAATCGCACGCCTTCAGGCGCTGCCACGGTCGCGCCCAGGCTCCGTCCCGGTATCCTCGCACCTCAGTATCGACGCCGCGCCGGAGCGCGATCGTTTTAGACTGAAGCTCGCAGGCTTCAGTCTAAGAGGGGGATCGCCCTCTATCTTATTGAAGAGAGGCGGATTCACGCGTTACGCCGAACCGCGAAGCAATTCCGTGCAAAGCGATCCGACTCCCGGTTCTGTCGCGTTCTCCGCGCCCGCAGACCATGTCCGGGACAACAAAAACGGGAGGCCGGCGCGCGGTTTTCCGGGCTTGACCCCAGCTTCCCCCTCCACCATGATCGCCGCCGCCTTTCGGGCGAGCCGTCGACTCGCATCTGCACTTCATGTGGCCAGTATAAACGGCCGGGCACGTGGATGGGCATTGCGGCCCGACCAAGCCCGACGCGGGGCTACACCATTCATCCGACCGACAGACAGATTGCGGGGATCAGAGCGTGTCCACTTCCCACCATTACCTTTTCACCAGCGAAAGCGTTTCCGAAGGCCATCCTGACAAGGTTTGCGATCGCATTTCCGATTCCATCGTCGACCTCTACTTGAAGGCCGATCCGCAGGCCCGTGTCGCCGTCGAGACCCTGGCGACCACCAATAAGGTGGTCCTGGCCGGCGAAGTCCGCGGCCCGGCTTCGATCACGCATGACCTGCTGAAGGACACCGCGCGCGCCGCGATCAAGGATATCGGCTACGAGCAGGAAGGCTTCCACTGGAAGAACGTCGATATCGAATGCTACGTGCACCAGCAATCGGCCGATATCGCCGTCGGCGTCGATGCCGCCGGCAATAAGGACGAGGGTGCCGGCGACCAGGGCATCATGTTCGGCTATGCCTGCCGCGAAACCGAGCATCTGATGCCGGCGCCGATCTATTATTCGCATCGCATCTTGAAGCTGCTCTCGGAAGCCCGCCGCTCCGGCAAGGAAAAGGGCCTCGGGCCCGATGCCAAGAGCCAGGTGACGCTGCTCTATGAGAACGGCAAGCCGGTGCGTGCGACCTCGGTGGTGGTCTCGACGCAGCATGCGGAAGGTCTCGACCAGGCGCAGGTGCGCGAGATCGTGCGTCCCTATGTGCAGCAGGTCCTGCCCAATGGCTGGATGTGTTCGGAAGACGAATTCTACGTCAATCCGACCGGCCGCTTCGTGGTCGGCGGTCCCGACGGCGATGCCGGCCTGACCGGCCGCAAGATCATCGTCGACACTTACGGCGGCGCGGCCCCCCATGGCGGCGGCGCCTTCTCCGGCAAGGATCCCACCAAGGTCGACCGTTCGGCGGCCTATGCCGCGCGCTACGTGGCGAAGAACATCGTCGGCGCCGGCCTTGCCGACAAGTGCACCATCCAGCTCGCTTATGCGATCGGTGTTTCCAAGCCGCTCTCGGTCTATGTGAACACCTACGATACCGGCAAGGTGGACGAGGAGAAGCTGGTCAAGGTGCTCGGCGATATCGTCGATCTCAGCCCGCGCGGCATCCGCACCCATCTCGGCCTCAACAAGCCGATCTATTCGCGGACCTCGGCCTATGGTCATTTCGGCCGCGAGCCGGAGGCCGATGGCGGCTTCTCCTGGGAGCGCCTCGACCTGGTCGATCAGCTGCGCGCGGCGTTCTGATCCGCGTGACGACCTGATGCCGGCAGCCGCGGTCGGCTGCCGGCCTCGGTCGCGACTGCGACCGCGCGCCGCCCGGCGCGTGAGGGGCATCATTAGACAGGTCGCGACTGTGACCGCGCGCGCCGCGTGGCGCGGAGCCAAGGCGGGCGCAAGCCTGCCGCCCAAGGCTTTGGGGGGCTGAGGGGCTTTGGGATAGACGTCTCATGATCAAGACCGACGACAGCGCCGATCCGGCAGGGGCAGAAGCCGCTGCCGATCGGCGCCGCAAGTTTTATGGCCGCCGCAAGGGCCGCAAGCTGCGGGTCAATCAACAAGGCTGGATGGATGTCCTCCTGCCGCAGCTGGCCGTGCAGCTGCCGGCGGGCGAGGCCTTGCTCGATCCCGCCAGCCTGTTTCCCGGCAAGATGGACGACATCTGGCTGGAGATCGGCTTTGGCGGCGGCGAGCATCTGGCCGCCCAGGCGGCAGCCCATCCGACGATCGGCTTCATCGGCTGCGAGGTCTTCGTCAACGGCATCGCCAGCCTGCTCGGCCACCTCGATCACCAGCGGGCGGCGGGGCAAGGCGGCGACAACGTTCGCGTCTATCCCGAGGACGCGCGCGATCTGCTGGCGCGTCTGCCGGCGCGCTCGCTCGGCCGGCTGTTCCTGCTGTTCCCCGATCCCTGGCCGAAGGCGCGGCACGCCCGCAGACGCTTCGTCAACCGGGAGAACCTCGACCTGCTGGCCCGCCTGCTGAAACCGGGGGCGGAACTGCGGATCGGCAGCGACGATCCCACCTATATCGGCTGGGCGCTGGCCCATGCCAGCAATCATCCGGCCTTCACCTGGCTGGCGAACGCCGCGGCCGACTGGCAGCAGCGTCCGGCCGACTGGCCGCCCAGCCGCTATGAGCAGAAGGCGATTCGCCAGGGCCGCCAGCCGGCCTATTTCCGCTTCCGGCGCAACGGCTGACGGGTGATCCGGCCGTCTGGCGGCCGGGGCGGTATTGGGGCATTCCATTTCCGCGGAGAGATGTCACTGCGGCGCAACAGACGGTGACTTGCATTCGTCGCCGGAAGCGGCCATTTCTGGTCATTATGACCACCGCCCTGCGGCCGCCCCTCAACCCTAACCAGACCGTCCCGGTGACGGCGGTGCTCGGCCCGACCAATACCGGCAAGACCCATCTCGCCATGGAACGGCTGATGGGACACCATTCAGGAATGATCGGCTTCCCCCTGCGCCTGCTGGCGCGCGAGAATTACGAGCGGGTGGTGAAGGCCAAGGGCGTTGCGGCGGTGGCCCTGGTCACCGGCGAAGAGAAGATCATCCCGCGCGGCGCCCGCTATTTCATCTGCACGGTTGAATCGATGCCGCTCGACCGGCCGGTCGCCTTTCTCGCCGTCGACGAGATCCAGCTGGCCGCCGATTACGAACGCGGCCATATCTTCACCGACCGGTTGCTGCGCGCGCGCGGCCTGTCGGAAACCATGTTCATGGGCTCCGACACGGCGACGCGCTGGATCAAGCATCTGGTGCCGGGCGCCACCTTCATCGAGCGGCCGCGCCTCTCCACGCTCAGCTATGCCGGCATGAAGAAGATCACCCGCCTGCCGCCGCGTTCGGCCGTTGTCGCCTTCTCCGCCAACGACGTCTATGCCATTGCCGATCTGGTGCGCCGCCAGCGCGGCGGTGCGGCCATCGTCATGGGCGCCCTGTCGCCGCGCACCCGCAACGCCCAGGTCGAACTCTATCAATCCGGCGAGGTCGATTACCTGGTGGCGACCGATGCGATCGGCATGGGCCTCAACATGGATGTGCGCCATGTCGCCTTCGCCAGCCTGCGCAAATTCGACGGGCGGGTGCCGCGGCCGCTGACCAAGGCGGAGATCGGCCAGATCGCCGGCCGTGCCGGCCGCCATATGGCCGACGGCACCTTCGGCACCACCATGGAAGCGGGCGAGATGGATGCGGAGATCGTCGAGGCGGTCGAGCATCATCGCTTCGATCCCTTGCCGCATCTGATGTGGCGCAATGCCGATCTCGATTTCCGCAGCATCGAGCGCCTGTTGCGCAGCCTGGAGACACGGCCGCCGCATCCCGGCCTCATCCGCCAGCAGGAGGCGGAGGACCAGGCCGCCTTGCAGCACCTCGCGCGCGATCCGGAGATCGCCCATCTCGCCCAGGGCCGCGAGCGCGTGGCGTTGCTCTGGGATGTCTGCCAGGTGCCGGATTTCCGCAAGCTGATGACCGATGCGCATGTGCGCCTGCTGGGCCAGCTCTACCGCTATCTGTCGCGCGGCCATCACGTGCCGGGCCGCTTGCCGAGCGACTGGGTCGAAGGCCAGCTGGTGCGGCTTGATCGCGTCGACGGCGATATCGAGCAGCTGATGCAGCGCATCGCCCATATCCGCACCTGGTCCTATGTCGCCAATCGCGCCGACTGGGTCAATGATCCGGCCGCCTGGCAGGGCCGCACGCAGATGATCGAGGATCGCCTGTCGGATGCCCTGCACGCCGCCTTGACCCAGCGCTTCATCGACAAGCGCCACGCCGCCTTGCATCGCCATCTGCGCGGCGGCGGCAAGCTCACCGGCACGGTCAATGCCAGCGACGAGGTGCTGGTCGAGGGTCATGTCGTCGGCACCTTGCGCGGCTTTTCCTTCACCCCGCTGCTGGGCAGCGACGACCTCGCCGGGCGCAGCGACAGCAAGCCGCTGCTGGCGGCGGCGCGGCGCGCTCTGGGACCGGCGGTTGCGGCCCGCACCCAGGAACTTGTCGCCGATCCCGATCCGCAGTTCCGCCTCGCCGAGACCGGCCGCCTGCTGTGGCGGGGGGCCGAGGTGGCGCGCCTGATCGCCGGTGACGCGCCGCTGCGCCCGCTCATTCAGCTGCTGCATGACGATCTGCTGGAAGGCGGCCAGCGCCAGGCGATCGAGCAGCGCCTGAAGCAATGGCTGTCGCATCATTTGCGCCGGCGGCTGCGGCCGCTCTTCGCTTTGGCCGAGGCCGAACTGCCGGCTGTCGCCCGCGGCCTTGCCTATCAGCTGGTCGAGCATCTCGGCGCCATGCCGCGCAGCGAACTCGCCGAGACCTTGGCCAGCCTCAGCCGCGACGACCGCCGCAGGCTGATGGCGCACGGCCTGCGTTTCGGCCGCGAGACCATCTGGCTGGAACGGATCAATGACCGGCGCCAGCGGCGCTTGCTGCAACTGCTGCAGGCGGTGCATCATCGCCAGATGCATCACCCGACCCTACCCAAGGAGTTGCAGGCAGCGCCCGCCGCGACCACCGATGCCATGGCGCGGGTCGCCGGCTATCGTCTGGTCGCCGGCCGGCTGGTCGGCTTCAATCATCTGGAACGCTGGTCCCAGGCTCTGCATCGTCTCGCCGACCAGAAGCAGTTGCAGCCGGAAGATCCGCAGCTCGCCACCTTGCTGGATATCGAGCCGGCTTTGGTCGAGCCGGTCCTGCGCGCGCTCGGCTTCGTGCGCAATCCGCGCCATGGTCAAGGCGACTTCGCGCGGCGGCGGCGCAAGCCGGCGCCGCCGATGCCGGCCGATCCGCATTCGCCTTTCGCCGTGCTGGCGCAGATCAAGCCGCGGCGATGAACGGCAAGGTGCTCTCCGTGCGTTTCGCTTCAGCCCGCGATGCTTCAGTCCCGCTGCTTCAGCCCGCAATGATCGCGTGCTCCCGTGACCATGCGTGACGCCGTCGCCGCGCCGGCCACAGGCGAAGCCAGCTTGCGGCTGGATAAATGGCTATGGTTCGCGCGTTTCGTCAAAAGTCGCAGCCTCGCCAGCAAGCTGGTGGAATTGGGACGCATGCGGGTGAACGGCACGCCGACGGCGAAGGCCCACTACGCCGTGCGGGTCGGCGATGTGCTCACCTTCGCGCTCGGTCCCCATATCCGTGTCATCAAGGTGGTGGCGCTCGGCAGCCGTCGCGGTCCGGCGCCGGAGGCGCAGGGCCTCTATGATGATCTCGATCCGCCGGCGCCGCGCGCTGCGGCGGCAATGTCACCTGTGGAATCCGGCCAACGCGATCAGGGCAGCGGCCGGCCGACCAAGCAGCAGCGTCGCGCCATCGATCGCTTGCAGGGTGATGATTGAGCGCCCATCGATCGCCTGCTCGCGTTTGTCATGGCTGTGCATGCCTACAAAACCCTGACCACCGCGCGGACAAGGCGACGATTACGCGTAACGTGGGCGACGATTGCGCGCAGCATGTCGGAAATGCGGATCGATCTGTTGCGTCATCTGGGGTGTCGTGGTAACAGCCCCGCCTGAACGAGAGGTTAGGTTGAAACGGAGACGGTCATGGCCTATGTGGTGACGGAAGCTTGCATCAAGTGCAAGTACATGGACTGCGTCGAGGTCTGCCCGGTCGACTGTTTCTACGTCGGCGAGAACATGCTGGTCATCCACCCGGATGAATGCATCGACTGCGGTGTCTGCGAGCCGGAATGCCCGGCCGACGCGATTCTGCCGGACAGCGAAGGCGGCATGGAAAAGTGGCTGGAAATTAACCGCGAATACGCCACGCAATGGCCCAACATCACCCGCAAGGGCGAAGCGCCGGCCGATGCCGACGCCTGGAAGGGCGTGGCGGACAAATTTGCCAATCATTTCAGTCCCAAGCCAGGAAATAGTTAATTAAATCAATTAATTAATCTATATCTAGTAGGGTTACCCCCGAGTCTCACCAGGACTTCGGTGAAGGCCTCGTGCGATTGCTGCATAGCTCCCTTTCCTTGAATCAAACGGGCATTTCTGTTATAAGATCGACATAGGTCCTTGGGGCGGTTTCGGCCTTGAACGACGATGTATCGGCGTACCGCCCAAGCCCTAAAAACGATAAGAATTTGGTCTGGACCCCTGGTCCGGAAGCGGGTTCTGTTTGCCGTGGATGACCTCCGGTGCAGCCAGAGAGGTGGTTTGGCCGGTGGTGTTTTTTTACTCTGCGGTCAGGCAGTAGCGGCGCATCCGGCGACCGGGAAGGACCAGCCAGCGAGGTTCTGGGGTCATGCAAGAGTCGGGTTTTTGACACAGCCTGCGACCCGTTCCGGTTTTCCCGGGCGGGCTTGGTCGGCTTGACCGCCGGTATGACCGATGCAGCGACGTGATGATGCGGTTTGGAGGTAGTGATCGTGGTTGAGAAGGCAAAGAAGATCGTGGCGGCAAGCAAGGATATCGGTTTCAAGAAAGGCGATTTCGTCGTCTACCCGACCCATGGTGTCGGTAAGATTCTCGGTATCGAATCCCAGGAAATTTCCGGTCACAGCCTTCAAGTCATTATCATCCATTTCGATAAAGACCGCATGACCCTGCGGGTGCCGGTCGCCAAGGCGAAGAATTCCGGCCTGCGCAAGCTGTCCTCGAAGAAGGTCATGGATACCGCGATGCAGACCCTGAAGGGCCGTTCGCGGGTGAAGCGCGCCATGTGGTCGCGCCGGGCCCAGGAATATGAGGCCAAGATCAATTCCGGCGATCCGGTCTCCATCGCCGAAGTGGTGCGCGACCTGCACCGCAATGCCGACCAGCCCGACCAGTCCTATAGCGAGCGCCAGATCTATCAGGCTGCTCTCGACCGTCTGGTGCGCGAACTGGCAGCCATCGATGGAATCGACGAACAGGCCGCGACGCAGCGCCTGCATCAAGTTCTGAAGGCGGCCTGATCGGGGAGGCGGTCGGCCGTTACGGCCGGCGCACTCCCGCTGCCTTCGTCTCAGCTCTCTCCTCGAGAGGCCCCCTAGCGGCTCGACCGCGAATGACGGATGGTCACCGGGACCCTAACCGGCCCCATCCGTCAGGGGTTTCGGGATAGCCCGTCAGGTTTCTGGCGGGCTTTTTCGTTGTGTCCTATGGATCGAAGCCGGGTTGCGGCAGCCAGCCCGCGTTGATGTGGGCGATTTGGCGCTGCGTGCCGACCTGCTAGAGTCGTGGGACGCCGACTCGGAACGCAGCAGAAAGATCGCATCACCATGGCCGAACAGGACAAATTCGCCGTCCTGCGACAAGCCCGTCGCATCTGGGCGGTTGCGCCTGTGCATGGCGAGGCGGAACGCCTCTGCGCCGTCCATGATTATCTGGCGCCGCAATTTCAGCCCGGCGACCGCCTGGTCTATCTCGGTGGCTTTCTCGGCCGCGGCGCCAATGTCGCCGGCACGGTGGATGAATTGCTGCGCTTTCGCCGCGAGATTCTCGCCCGCCCCAATATGTTCACCTTCGATCTCGCTTACCTGCGCGGCGCCCAGGAGGAAATGTGGCAGAAACTGCTGCAGCTGCAATTCGCGCCCAATCCCAAGGAAGTCCTGCCTTGGATGCTGCAGCAGGGGGTGGGCTCGACCATCACGGCCTATGGCGGCGATCCGGCGGAAGGCATCATCCGCTGCCGTGAAGGGGCACTCGCCATCACCCGCTGGACCAATTCGCTGCGCAACGCCATGCAGGCGCGCTCGGGCCATTACCAGTTGATGAGTGCGGTCCGCCGGGCCGCCTACACCCATGATCTCGGCCTGCTCTTCGTCCATGCCGGACTCGATCCCGAGCGGCCGCTCGATGCCCAGGGTGACAGCCTGTGGTGGGGCAGTTCCGGTTTCGCCAGCCTCAACCATCCCTATGGTGAATTCCTGAAAGTGGTGCGCGGCTTCGACCGCCAGCATGGCGGTCCCGCCCAGGGGCCTTTCACCATGACGCTGGATGGCGGCTGCGGTTTCGGCGGCAAGGCGATCGCCGCCTGTCTCGATCCGCGCGGCGAAGTGCTCGATCTCGTCGAAGCCTGATCGTCGTGCGGCTTGGTCCGCGCGACTGATCAACGATGTCAGGTCCCGGGCGGAAGCATCTTCCGCCCGGGACCTGACACTTACTCGCCGTCGAGCTTGTCTTTCTGGCAGCCGCCGGCCTTGCATTCATCCAGCCGGTCCTTGAGGAAGCGGGTGCGGGCGCGGGTGGTGCTGACGGCGCAGTCGAGATCGACGTAATAGCCGTCATCCTTGGCGAAGCCGCAGGAATTGTTGCGCTTGTCCATCCAGGCCAGCTGGCCTTTTTTCAGGCTGGCCTTGCCCTCGGCGTCGAGCTGCTTGGCCAAAGCGGCATAGTCCTGGTTGAGGTCGGCATCGGCGTTAATATAGTTCTTCGACAGGCAATAGACGTCATCGAAATCATTCTTGGTGTGCTCGCAATCGGCCTTGGCCGACAGGCTGCCCGCCATGCTGCCGCAGACCACCAGAGCGGCGGCGAAAAAGAACTGCTTCATAAGATCCCCCATTATCATTCCCGCTGGTCATACCCGCTTTCGCGTAAACGCGACGCCGGTTGCAGACTGCACCTCAATCGCCCGGCGTGCCAGTGTCGTGGCTCACAGCCGGATGCGGCGCCGCAGCGATTTCCGCGCCGGGCAGCAGGCGATAGAGCGGGACTTCGTGGCTGCGTCCCGGCAGCAGGTGCTCGCCCAGCGGCATCGCCGGCAATTCCGGCGGTAACATGGCGGCGACTTCGGCGCTGACCACGATGATGGCGTCGCTCTGCTGGTCGTCGATCACCTTGCCGAACTGCTCGAAACGCTGCGCCAGGTTCACGCAGTCGCCCACCAAGGTGTAATTGACCCGGCCGGGTGCGCCAATATTGCCGGCGATCGCGATGCCGGTTTCAATGCCCATCCGCACCCTGACCGGACGCAGCCCCTTATGCGCGCGCCGCCGGTTGTCGAGATGCAGGCGTTCGGCGATCTGCAAGGCGGCGCGGCAGGCACGCTGGATATGGTCGGGCTGGCGCGCGGGCGCGCCCCAGAAGGCCATCACCGAATCGCCGATATATTTATCGATGGTGCCGCCCTGTTCGGTGACCGCTTCGCCCAGCAGCGAAAAGTGGCGGTTGAGGAAGGCGGCGAGTTCCGGCGCCTCGAGCCTCTGGGCGGTGGCGGAAAAGTCGACGATGTCGGTGAACAGAACGGTGACGGCGCGCTCCTTGGAGGCGAAATCATCGGTTGAATCGGCGCGGATCAATTGCGGCAGCAGGCTGCGCGGTACATAGGTCGCAAGCCAGCTCAGGCCGATCCGCATGCGGTTGAAGGCGGCGATGGCGACATCGACTTCGCGCAGGCGGCTGCCGCGCAACAGGCCGACCTCTTCCAGTTTCAACTCGGCCAGCTTTTCCGACGCCTGGGCCAGGCGTGCCATGGGCCGGGCGATGCGGCGCCCGATGAAGATCGACATGATGACGGCGGCCAGCATCACCACGCCGCCCAGAATGCCAGCCCAGGTGACGCGGCCGAGCCGCTTGGCAATATCTTCATCCGGCAGGTGCAGGCCGATGATCCAGGGCTTGGGTCCCATGCCGTCCATGGCGGGCGGCGCGTAATCATTGAGGACCTTATAGAGGATAAGCTCGGTCTCGCCGTCGATCACCACCTGCTGCACTTTGAAATCCGGCGTGAAGCCGAGATCGCGGAAGGTCCGCTGCGCGTCAATATCGTTCGGCTTGTTGGCGCGGAAATCGACCAGCGCCCGATCGCCGACATCGGCCGGCCGCAGCAGCCGGCCGACCGCCGCTTCCCGTTCCAGCGTCGCGTCGGGATGGGCGATGATATAGCCGTCGGCATTGATGGCGAAGGGCACCACGCCGCTGACGCCGACATTGGCGCCGATATGGCGCGACAGCGCCGCGACGCCGACCGTGGCCCGCAGCACGCCGATCAGCGTGGCGCCGCGCAACACCGGCATGTAGAGCGGAACCACGGCATTCTTGCGCCGGCTCGAATAAAATGGGGTGCCCCAGAACAGGCCGCGCTTGTCGCGCGCCATTTCGAAGACCGAGCGGAACATGCTGCCGGGGCCGCCGGGGATTTCCTGGATGGAGAAGTCGCCGCGATCGGCGCTGTTGCGCGAGGCCCACATGACGCGCAGATCGCTGCGCACGAAAATCAGCGTGTCGATCTGCTCGTCGGCCGCCAGCGTGCCGAGCAGCAGATCGTTGATGCGCCCGGATCCGAACAGGTCGAGCCGGTCGCTGAGGATATAGCGGCCGAGCGCGTCGAGCTGGCTTTCCGTCGGGTCCAGCTGATAGCGCAGATTCTGGCTGACCAGATCGACGATCAGCTGGCCGTTGGTGGCGATCAGCGCCCGCGTGTTGCTGGCAGCGGCGGAGAGCAGCAGGGCGATGGCGATCCCGACTGCCACCACCACCAGGCTGCCGAAGCTCAGCGCCAGGGTGGTGACGATCGAGGGGCGCCAGCGCCGCGGCCGCCCGTTCGGCGGACGCGGCAGCATGGGCGCTGCATCCAGGCCTACGGCAGCCCGGTCGCCGGCCCCGGCCGCTGCTGGCGGCGATGGGGCAATATCGAGGTCGCCGATGGTTGCAGTCATCGCTTCGGCAGCACCGCCATGCCTGTGCCAGGCCGGCGCTTCATCGACAGGCGATCCCGGGTGCGACGATCCATCTGCATGCGGCCAATCAATAGGTCACGATCTTGACGAGCCGCCCCACCTTGGGCTCCTCGCCGGGCTTCAATTCATTGAGGACGCGGAACCAATCTTCCTTGCCCGCGGCAACGACCATCCGCGCCGAGAGCGAAGCGACCGTATCGCCGCTCTTCACCTGGACGATATGAATGCGCTGCGGGCGGTATTTGCTGCCCTCGCCGGCGGCGATCTGCCGGAAGCTTTGTGCGGTCTGCAGAAAGCCGGGGTCATAGGTAGCCGTGGTGCCCGGTTTGCTCAGGAACAGGAACTCATAGGTGGTGCCTTCAGGATGGCGGATCAATACCACCCGGCCGTTGACCTTGCCGCCGGTGACGGTCCCGGTAGCAGCCGGCATGCCGTTGATCTGCAGCGACTGGATGTTCTGGAAGGTGACGTTCTGCGCGACCTGGCCGTTGGCGATATAGTCGGCAAGGTCGCCGGTCGGCTGCGGATCGGCCAGTTGCAGTGCCAAAGCGGCGCCGTTCGGCCCGGTTGCCTGCACCTGATCCGGCGCATTGTGCAGACGGAAGCCCTGCGGCGCGACAAAACTGAAGTGCAGGCTCGGGTGAATGAAGGTCTGGCCGTCGATCACCCCTTCCTTGGGATCGTCGCCGAACATCATGCCGTCGATCTTCTTCAGATAGATCTCCGGCTCCAGCATGGCATTGGGCTGCGCCGGTCCCGCCTGGGCGATCGCCTGCTGTACCCGGTCGACGGTGCGCGGATGCGAGGCCATCATGTTATCGGCATCCACCACGGAGGGGTCCTTGCCGGCGAGTTTGGCTTCCAGCTGGCTTTCGGCGCGCAGGCTGCCGAGGAATTCCGCCATTGCCTGGGGATCATAGGTGGCTCGCTTGAGATAGCGGACACCGAGCGAATCCGCCTCGAATTCCTGCTGCTGGGAGTATTGCGCCAGCTGTACTTGGGTATGCTGTTGCACCAGGCCGCCAACCATATTGGCGCCGCTGCTGCCGCCGAAAATGGCACCGAGCAGCGTTGCGCCCAGGACTTCCCATTGCGCCTGCTGCTGCTGCCCCACGCGCTCCGCCGTGTGTCTGGCGTTGATATGGCCGATCTCATGGCCAAGAACACCAGCCACCTCGGCTTCGTTGTCGGCCAGCGTCAATAGGCCGCGGGTGATGTAGATATAACCGCCCGGCACGGCGAAGGCATTGACGTCGGGCGTATTCAGGACGGTGAACGTGTAGGTCACATCCTTGCGCTCGGAGGTTGCGGAAACGAACTGCCCGATGCTGCTGACATAGGCGGTGAGTTCCGGTTTCTCCTGATAGGCGCCGCCGAATTCGGCGAGGATTTTCGGGTGTTCCTCCCGACCCATCTGCGCTTCCTGCTGCGGCGTCACCGAGGTGGTGAAACTGCGCCCGGTCGCCGGGCTGGTGGCGGTTGTGCAGCCGCTGAGCAGTCCCGCCAGGACGAAACTGCTGCAGAGGCCGATCAGCAGGCGTTGCTTCCTCGCCACGTCATCCTCCCCGGAAAACTGACCCCGCCGCCGGCCGGTTACGTTTTTCCGGTCCACGGCGTCGACTCGTTCAATCGGTTGCCAACCTATCATTCCGCTGGCGCAGGGCCAAGCTTGTGGCGTCGTCCCGAAAGGCGTTGGCGATCGAGCCAAGCCCAGGTTAAAACAGATGAAACCGATGTGTAACGGGGTGCAAAATGGCGTTAGAACGGCAGGCGGGCGGCAAGGATCTCTATCCGGCGATCGAACCTTACGAGACCGGCTTCCTTAAGCTCGATAACCTGCACGAGATGTATTACGAGCTTTCCGGCAACCCGAAGGGCGTGCCCGTGGTGTTCCTGCATGGCGGTCCGGGCGCCGGCGCCAATGCCAGCCATCGCCGCTTCTTCGACCCGGCACATTACCGCATCGTGATTTTCGACCAGCGCGGCTCCGGCCGCTCGAAACCGTTGGGCGAAATCCGCGACAACACGACGCCCCTGCTGATCGCGGATATCGAGCAGCTGCGCCAGCATCTCGGCATCGATACCTGGTTCGTGTTCGGCGGGTCCTGGGGATCGACCCTGGCGCTGGCCTATGCCGAGCACCATCCTGCCCGGGTCAGGGGACTTGCCCTGCGCGGCATCTTCCTGTGCCGGAAGTCGGAAATCGACTGGTTCCTGTATGGCATGAAAGAACTGGCGCCCGAGGCTTGGCGCAATTTTTCCGGTTTCATTCCCGAAGCCGAGCGCGGCGACCTGCTGACCGCGTATCATAAGCGTCTCACGGACCCCAATCCGGCGGTGCATATGCCGGCAGCGCGCGCCTGGAGCGTGTATGAAGGCAGCTGTTCGACCCTGTTGCCGAGCCCAGAAACCGTGAGCGCCTTTTCCGGCGACGTTCTGGCTTTGGGCCTGGCGCGCATGGAAGCGCATTATTTCATCAACAGCATATTCCTGCCCGACAACTACCTATTGTCGCATATCGATCAGATACGCCATATCCCTGCCTTCATCGTGCAGGGGCGCTATGATCTGGTCTGCCCGATCATCTCCGCCGACGACCTCACCCGGATCTGGCCGGAAGCGCGCTACCACATCGTTCCCGATGCCGGTCACTCGGCGATGGAGCCTGGTATCCGCGCCCATCTCGTTGCCGGCATGGACCGTTTCAAGGCGCTGGGGTAATCCTGGGCCCGGTTAAATCCTGGCCCAGTCAAAGACACAGCTAAGAGCTGAACGATTGGGAGAGGAACGGGCTCCTGAGGCTTAACCTGGGATAAGAAACCGCAGGCGTTGCTCGCAGGGCTTTCGGGGTGGGTGATCGCCGCGCGGAAGGCGGCGAGCAGTCGTCTTGCGACACGCGCGCGGCCTCACGGCTATTTGTAGCAAGCCGCCGCGCGACAATGCTTTCAACGCTTGAATTTCTTTTAGATTCAGTCGATTTTCGCTGGGACTCTCCGGATTACACGGCGGCTGCCCAATCGGCCCGGTTTTGCGCGAGGCCGAGCCGATAATGGCGTCAAATCGACGGCGCCGGATGGAAGCCGAAGGATGGCCTTTGCCGGCGTTGCGATAGGCGCGCGGGTGCCGATCCGGATGACGGACGTCGGATGACGACGAATGATGAACTGCCGTACAGGGACGGCGCTTGAAAGCTGAAAGATGACGCGTTTTTCGAATTGGATTATCGGCCTGGTGGTGGTGCTGATTTTCGCCAGCGCCTGGTACCTGCTCAATCGCCCGGCCGATGAGCAACCCTGGGATGGCGATGTCGGCGGCCTGACCTACACGCCCTATCGCACGTCGAACGACATCCATCATCTCACTGCGACGCGTGACCAGATCACCAGCGACATCGAGAAGATGGCCGGTATCACCAGCCAGATTCGCACCTATCAGACTACCGGTGATGCTGAAGACGTCCCGGAGATCGCCTCCAAGATGGGGCTGCGCGTTACGGCTGGCGCCTGGATCAGCAACGATACCAAACAGAACGATGCTGAGATCAGCAATCTAATCAAGGCCGCCAAGAACGTTGGCGGCGTCAATCAAGTCCTGGTCGGCAACGAGGTTCTCTATCGTGGAGAACTCAATCAGATGCCACGTGTCCCAGGCGATACGCCGCTACCGCCATTCGCGGAGCCGGCCAGCACTAATGACATGGTCCTGGCGCATCGCCGGGTCGATCATCTCGTGAAGCTGATTAAATACGTCCGCGACAATGTCGATGGCATTCCCGTCAGCACCTCTGAAACCTTCGATTTCTGGCTTCCTTGGCCCATCCGGGACAAAGATGGCAATGAGCTGCAGGGTGCTGAGCTGGCTGCGGTTCTCGCCAGTGATGACCCCCTTAAAGACAAGGATGGCAATTCTCTTAAAGACAAGGATGGCAATGATCTGAAAAGCGCGACGCTCACAGCGACGCTCACGCATAACGAGGACGTGAAGAAGCTGGTCAATTCCGTCGATTTCATCGCCGTTCACATCCTGCCGTTCTGGAACCGGGTCAATGTGAACGACGCCATTGACGGCGGCCCGAACAAGAATGGCAATGCGGTACTCAACGTCTACCACCGCCTGCAGCAGACCTATCCGGACAAGCGCATCGTTGTCACCGAGGTGGGCTGGCCAAGCCAGGGCCAGGCACAAGGTCAAGCGGAAGCCTCCCAGGTCAACCAGGGCACCTTCCTGCGCCGCTTCCTGCTGGCGGCGAAGAAAGAGGGTATCGACTATTTCATCATCGAAGCCTTCGACCAGCCCTCGAAGATGCAAAGTGGTGGTGGTGTCGAGGCCTATTGGGGGCTGTGGGACGCCAATGGCAACCCCAAGCCGACCTTGGCCGGCGTTCTCGTCAATAACCAGAACTGGCGCTCGCTGGCGATCGCCACCATCGCGCTCGGCCTGCCTTTCGTCTTCTGGGTGCTGCGCGCCAATTTCGAGCTCAACCGGCGCGGGCGTATCTTCGTCGCCTTGCTGATGCAAGGCGGCGTCATGGTCGCGGTGGCGATCTATGCGCTCTATTCGACGCGCTATCTGACCTGGGTGGATATCGCCGCTCTTGGCATGGTGGCGCCGGCAACCTTGCTCCTCCTCTGCATCTTCCTGATCGAGGGCGCGGAGATGGCGCTCAATCTCTGGCTCGGCAAGACCAGCAGGCGCCTGGTGCCGCCGCCGATCGACGGCAGCTGGAAGCTGCCCAAGGTCTCGGTGCATGTGCCCTGCTATAACGAGCCGCCGGAGATGATGATCGAGACCATCAAGGCGCTCGAGAAGCTGGACTA
>Ga0255336_100177_pt1 | contig 137556 bp, 116 predicted proteins | sample MeOH1_35cm_T3_17_FD_189102 | JGI IMG/M metagenome (GOLD analysis project Ga0255336, IMG submission 189102) | Sandy soil microbial communities from University of British Columbia, Vancouver, Canada - MeOH1_35cm_T3_179 | ecosystem: Engineered > Artificial ecosystem > Sand microcosm > Unclassified... | reverse complement strand
CGTCCAGGCGGCGGCATGGGTATATTGACCGCCGTTCTCGCGAATGCCGGGCGGGTATCCCTTGATATAGCCCGGATCCTGCACGGTCTGATCGAAAGGTGGCGTGAACAATAGAGCCAGCTTGTCGCCGCGCCGGATCAGATAATCGTCAAGCGACGCCATGGCTCGCCCGGCCCTCGACGGTTCCGCGGCCCCTGACAGGACGGCCCAGGATTGCGCGATCGAATCGATCCGGCATTCCAGGTTCGCTGCGGAGCCCAACGGGCTGCCGTCGTCGAAATAGCCGCGCTTATACCAGGCGCCATCCCAGGCCTCGCGCTCCAGCGCAGCTTGCAGGGCGCCGGCATGCGATCTCCATGTTTCCACATGGGCGGTGTCACCACGCTTCTCGGCGACGGCCGCCAATGCGGTCAGGGTAGTATACAAGAACCAGCCGAGCCAGACGCTCTCACCCTTGCCGCCCTCGCCAACGCGGTTCATGCCATCGTTCCAATCGCCGGTGCCGATCAGCGGTAATCCATGGCTGCCGACTTCGAGGCTGCGGTCCAGTGCCAGGGCGCAATGGTCGTATAATGATGCGCTGCGCTCGGCCGTCATCGGCTGAAAGAACAGATCGTGCTCGCCGTTTGCCAGCATCGGTCCCTCCAGGAAACCCACCATCTCGTCCAAGACAAGATGGTCGCCCGTCATCTCGACATAATGCGCGGCGACATAGGCCAGCCAGACGCGATCATCGGAAATGCGCGTGCGGACACCTTGCCCCTGCGGCGGCAGCCACCAATGTTGAAAATCACCCTCGGGAAATTGCCGGCCGGCGGCATGCAGCAGATGGGCCCGTGTCAAGGCGGGGGACATCCAGGCAAGCGCCAGGCTGTCCTGCAATTGATCCCGAAAGCCAAACGCGCCGCTTGTCTGGTAGAAGGCAGAGCGTGCCCAGAACCGGCAAGCCAGCGTCTGGTAGAGCATCCAGCCATTCAGCATGATGTCCATGGCCCGATCCGGGGTCTTCACCTGGATCACCCCCAGCATCTCTGCCCATTGCCCGGAGACCTCGCTGAGCACGGTATCAAGATCGATCGCCCGATATCGTTTGACGAGGACTTGCGCATCGCTCTCCGTCGCGGCATCGCCGAGAAGGAAAGTGAACTCGGCGACCTCGCCCGGCGCTAAGTCGACGGGCGCCCTCAGAACGCCGCACGGGTCGAGGCCGGCGCCGACGCGATTGGACAAGACCGTTCCGGGGTTCAGCGCAGCCGGTTCGGAGAGCATGCCGTTGCGGCCGATGAACTCTCCCCGGTCCCCGGTCCACTCCACCTGCCGCCCCCCGAGATCGATAAAGGCGGTGCAGGACTTGAACGTGGTGTTCCACGGGTTCTGCGCGAAGAGCGCGCCGGTTTCGGGATCGATCCGCGTCATGATGAAGGGAGCGGCTGCGCCTCGCTCGGCACCCAGAACCCATTCGACATAGGTCGTGATTGACAGACGGCGGGTGCGGCCGGAGGTGTTTCGCAGCATCAGCCGCGTGATTTTGACCGGGTCCTGCAGCGGCACGAACTGGAGCAGATCGAGTTCTATTCCATGGGAATGATGCTCGAACCGGCTGTAGCCGTGCCCATGCCGGGCGATATAGACCGGTTCCCCGGCGTAACCGGGTAGCGCCGTTGCACCCCAGAATTCGCCGCTCTCTTCGTCGCGGATATAAATCGCCTCGCCCGGCGTGTCGCTCACCGGATCGTTGGACCACGGGGTCAGCTTGTGCTCGCGGCTGTTCTCCGACCAGGTATAGCCGGTGCCCTCGGTTGCCACCTGGAAGCCGAACGTGGGATTGGAAATCACGTTGATCCAGGGGGCCGGTGTCCGATGCCCGGCTCGGATCATCGTCGTATATTCGCGTCCCTCTGCGGAAAACCCGCCCAGGCCATTGAAGAATTCCAAGCCGGGCTGTTCGGCAGCCGGCTTTGGCGGCTGAGGCGTCTCCGACGGGCTTCGGCGCTGCCGCTGTGGCGGCCGAACGGCTTGCGGCACCGCGATATGCGCGAGCTGCTCCGTTAACCGCCCTCGACGGGCGGTGAGGATGACACGTGCCACCGCCGGCAAGAGGGCGCGTGTTTCCACGGACATCAGATCGGTGCGCAGCACATAGGCGGAACCCCGGCCGGTCTCTTCGCCCGGAGACGGCCTGGATTGGCTTGCCCGCACGGCGGTCTCAAGTGCTATCTGCAGGTCCTGCACATAGGAAGCGGCGCGCTCGTTCATGATCACGAGATCGACGGAGACCTGTTTCATGCGCCAGTATTCATGTGCCCGCAGGGCCTCCTGGACGACCTCGATATCCGCAATATCGTCGATTCGCACCAGGACGATCGGTAGGTCGCCGGAAATGCCGTGCTGCCATAGTCCGGCCTGCGGTGCGCTGCCGCGACGGATCATTTCACCCGGCGCCCGCAAGGCTCCGTTGGCATAAAGAATATGGCTGGCAAGGCGTTGGAAGGTGTTCGCTTCGTCGGCATTGATGTTGAGGTGTCGTAGCTGCACCTGAGCCTGCGTCCAGGCAAGCGTGCAGGCGCGCTCAAAGGCGTTGGCGTCCTGGTGCTTGTCGACAAGATCCAGCACATCCTGACGCGATGACGCGACAACGGTCCAGATTGCTGCCCGCACGGTACCGCGTGCCGGCACGCGGAGGCAGCGGCGCAAGGCGAAGATCGGGTCAAGCACGGTCCCTGTGGTTCCGGATAACGGCTGACCCCGCATGCTACGGCACTGACGAAGGTCATGGCCGCGCCCGAGGAACCGCGCCCTGTCCGTCTCGACTTCCAGCTCCCCTAAAGTCTCGCCCTCGACCACCATGATTTGCGCCGCCCAGATTTCCGGCTCGGCAGGCGATCGCCGCCGCCGGGTTGCTATCAAGGCGCCAATCTCGGCTAGATATTCGGTTTCAATGAACAGCTTCGAGAATGACGGATGAGCGGCATCCGCCTCTGCTGCGGCGAGGACCAACTCGACATAGGAGGTGATTTCGATTTCCTGGGGTTCGGTGGCGGCATTGGAGATCGACACACGGCGAACCTCGGTATCGTCCTCAGCCGATATGACGACTTCCAAAGTCGTGCTCAAGGCGCCGTCGCGGCGGATGATCTCCGCGCGATCTTCCGAGAAGGAGACGCGATACTTATCCGCCTCGACGCCGCTTGGTTGATATCCGGCGGACCAGATTTTGCCGCGCTGGCGATCACGCAAGAAGATATAGCTTCCCCAATTGTCGCGGGTAATGTCCTCGCGCCACCGCGTAATGGCAATGCCCTTCCAGCGGCTATAGCCGGAGCCGGCGGCGGTCAGCATGACTGCATAGCGGCCATTGGAAAAGAGATGCGTTGCCGGCACGGCGTCATGCGGCGAGCGGAATCGACGTATTTTCGTCGGACTGAAATCGAGCGGTGTGCTGGCGGTATGGATTCCCTCCGCCTTCGGATGCTCAAGAACCACGTCGCGCGGTGTGCGTTCCTGGAGCAGCAGATCGGTCGCCTGGACGATGGGGTCGCTATGGAATCTCGTCCGCATCACTCCGTCAAACAGCGCATTGGCAATGGCGATGATCGTCATGCCCTGGTGATGCGACATGAAGGCGCGAATGACCGCGACGCTTTGCCCGTCACGAAGATGTTTGCGGGTAAAATCCAGCGCCTCATAGAAACCATAGCGGCCCTGCGCGCCGGCCGCCGCAAGATGCTTGAAATTGCGCGACGCAACCGTCGGGACGACCATCGTGGCAAGCCCGGTCGCATAGGGTGCGATAACGGCACTTTCCCCAAGGCCACGCTTTAAGCCGAGGCCGGGTACGCCAAAGCTCGAATATTGATAGGTGAATTCAAGGTCGCGCGCGTTATAAGCGGACTCCGATATGCCCCAGGGCAGGCCCAGCTTGGCGCCATAGCTCACCTGTCGGTTGACGACGAGGCGGTTGGTCTGTTCCAAAAGACTGTTGGCGGGAGCCCGCATGACCAACGAGGGCATCAGGTATTCGAACATGGAACCGGACCACGAGATCAGCGCGGCGCCGCGTCCAACGGGCGTGACGGCTCTGCCCAGGCGAAACCAATGCCGGGTGGGGATGTCGCCCTTAGCTATCGCGAACAGGCTGGCGAGGCGCGCTTCCGAGGCCAGAAGATCATAGCAACTGGGATCCAGGGTGCCCTCGCTGACCAGGAAACCGATCGACAGAAGCTGACGTTCCCGATTCAGCAGAAAGCCGAAATCCATCTCGACGGCCATATGCCGGGCGGTCTGCTCAAGCGCGCGCAACTGCTCCGTAAGTGCATCTACCGCCCCCGGGGGCGGCGCCACGTCGCGCAAATGACTCTCGACGGTCGCTTGGATCGCATTGGCCCAGAACGTGATATCGGTTGCGTCGTCATCAAGCTGGCGCGCCAGGGAAGCCGCTTTGGCGGTGATGTCAGTGGTTAGCGGCATCAACCCGGCCAGGATTACCGTTGCATCCTGCGGTCCGATCCGGGACCCCTCGAGCGACACCGAGAACGCGTCGAGTGCCTGGTCAAGCGGTGTTGTTTCGGCGTTTTTCTGTTGCGCTGCCTGGAGCGACCTTAGCGCCTCTCGCGCCAGGTCCAAGGCGTCCTGCAGCGCGTTCAACAGAGAGCTGGGGGCGATGGCTGGTTGCTCACGCCATTCCCGGCAGGCATGGGCAAGGACCAGCAGATGGCCGGCAAGATTGCCGCTGTCGACGGTTGAGACATACTTCGGGTCAAGCGGCCGCAAATCCTGCGTATCATACCAGTTGAAGAAATGGCCGCGAAACCGTTCTAGTAGCCCCATGGTCGCGAGTGTCGCCGATACGCGCTCGGTGGCATCGAACCGACCGATCCAGCCGAAGTCACGCGCGCTGACAACCGAAAGAAGGTACAGGCCGATATTCGTCGGCGAGGTGCGATGCGCAAGTACCGGCTTCGGATCCTCCTGAAAATTGTCAGGCGGCAGCATCCGGTCGGCTGCGGTCACGAACCTCTCGAAATACCGCCAAGTGCGGCGCGCAGTTATCCGGAGGGCGTCTATATCCGGCGCGGCGATTGCGAGCCGGCTCGCCGGACCAGGTGACCTGCTGACCCAGTAGGCAATTGCCGGCGACAGCAGCCAGGAAAAGATGACCGGTAAAGCGACCGGCCATGCGTCGAATCCGGCAATCCAGACGATACCAGCCGCGACCACGGCTATCATGACGCCACCAAACATCTGCCGGACAAAGCCGAGGATGCCCAGACGGTCGCCAATCGTCATCTGAGCGGCAGTGACCCATTCGAGCAGATGTCTGTGGCTGACATAGAGGCGATACAAAGTCCGCGCGATGGCATCCACCATCAACCAGGACTGGTGTGGCAGAAGGACGATTTGCAAAGCTGTCCGCGACAAGGCCAGGCGCAGCTCCGCGCCCAAGGCATCGAGATGACTGAGCGGCGTGGTCCTGATATGGCGCGGAATGATGGCGGCCAGCACCGGTATCAGGGACGGCATCATAATCGTCAATAGCACGAAGAGCGACCAGGTTGCGGCAATAGGCAGCGGTTGCGTCCACCCTGCTATCAATGCGGCGGCGGCAAGGGGCGGCACCAGCGTGCGCCGCAGATTGTCGACGATCTTCCACACACCGACCGGCGGAACGGCGCCCTGGTTGCGATTCTTGCTGTCGCGACGCTGACCCAGCAGCCAGGGAACCAGCTGCCAGTCGCCGCGCGCCCATCGGTGCTGCCGCGCCGCCGCCACGTCATAGCGTGACGGGAACTCTTCGACGACTTCGATATCCGAAGCCAATCCGGCGCGCGCGAAGATGCCTTCGATGAGATCATGGCTCAGCACAGCATTCTCGGGGATACGCTGGTCCAGCGCGGCTTCGAAGGTTTCGAGGTCGTAGATCCCTTTGCCGGTATAGGAACCCTCTCCGAACAGATCCTGATAGAGATCCGACGCCGCGGCGGCATAGGGATCGATGCCGCCCGGACTGGAGACGATGCGCTGGAAGAGAGAACCTTCTCGGCCGACCGACAATGACGGCGTGACACGTGGCTGCAGAATGGCGTAACCGTCGACCACACGCCCCACTGCCGGATCGTATTTGGGCCGGTTCAATGGATGCGCCATCTTTCCGATCAGTCGGCGCAGTGCTTCGCGGGGGAGCCTGGTGTCGGCATCCAGGGTGATGACATAGCGAATATCCGCGGGAATCCTGGCCGCCACCCCGCCGACATCGACAAAGCTGGTATCCGTTGCGCCGCGCAGAAGCCGGTTGAGCTCATGCAGCTTGCCGCGCTTGCGTTCCCAACCCATCCATTGACTTTGCGATGGATTCCAGATGCGTCGGCGATGCAGCAAAAGAAAGCGTGGATCTGCGGCGGTTGAATATCGTTCGTTCAAGCGGGAAATGCCGGCGGCGGCGGCGGCCAGGAGGCCTTCATCATCCGGCATCTGCTCACGTTCCGCATCGGCCCAGTCGGTGAGAAGTGCGAAGTGGACGGCGCCCCCGGGACTGGTCAGGGAATGAACTTCCAATTGCGTGACCTGATCGTCGATGGAGGCCTTGCTGGTCAGCAGTGTCGGCATGACGACAATGGTGCGGAAGGGCGCCGGTACACCGTCGGCCAATTCCAAACCCGGCAGGATGACGGCGCCCACACCTCTGGTTAAATCGCGATTGATCAGCGCGACGGCGACGTCGAGAGCCGGTGCCAGACCCAGCGCAGCCAACAACACGAGCAGCCCGGCACTGACGTTATTCTCGGCGATAACGATCAGCGGCAAAGCAAGGATCGCGGCTGCCAGGACGCCGATAAAGGCGATATACCCGGTAATGCCAATCCGTCGCGCGAACCGGCGAAACCAGAGATGCGCCGGCACGCGAAAACCGATGCTTTTTTCAAAGTCGGACCGGCCAGCTGCGATCAGATAATAGCCCGGGTCGTCGACGCCTGAAAACGAAGCCGGCGGGGACTCGTTCGAGGCGGACGGGACCAGGCTTTCTGCCGACAGGGCCTTGTTGGCAATTTCCAGTTCCGAGTATTGCGACCCGCGCGCGAGTTCCTCGATGGCGCCGCGATACAGATTGCGGGTTGGAAAGTCCATCAGCGCGAACTGGCTCGAAGCGCGAAACGTCGTATCGACAAGACTGACGCTTTCGACCAGTTCCGCCCAATCGATATCGGAAATCAGGCGCATGCTGGTGATGATATTGCGTACCGTGACGTTCGACGATCCTTGCCGCTGAAGCTCCTCCTGGACAATCGCTTCCGATGTCGTGCCGTAGCTTTCCAGATGCCCTTCCAGCCATTCCAGAGCCGGGGTTTCATTCGGGTCCTGGTCGCGTAGCCTTTGGACCAATTGGACAGCAAGCGCCGGCGGCAATGGCGTCTTGGCATAGGGTCGCAGCACGACGGCCACGGCTTCGACAGGCTTGCCGGTTGCGCCCAATAATCTGTTCGCGAGGATGTCTGCCTCGTGACGATGGCCGCGGGCGAGAATGATCCGCGCTGCCATCCGCCGCAGGTTCTCTACGAGGACAATGCGGAGCGTGATGGCGATGGCCCAAAGCTCACCGATGGTGAGCGGCTGAACCTGCTGGTAGGCGTTGACGAAGCGCAGCAACGTCGTGGAGTCGAAATGGCTGTCGGTATGGGCAATGAAGGCCCAGGCCAAGCCGAAGATGCGCGGATAGCCTATGAAAGGGCCACCCGCAAGTTTCGGCAGTTGGCGGTAATAGCCGGGCGGCAAATCGGTCTGGATTTCCCGGACCTGCTCTTCCACGATGTGGTAGTTATCCACGAGCCATTCGGCCGCCGGCGTGATCGCCTGTCCCCGGTCGAGTGCATGCGCGATCTCGTGATGCGCTTTCAAAAGAGTGGCGGCATTGTCGCGCAACCGATGCGCCAGCGATGGTACCGTAATCGGCGTCAACGAGACATCCTGAGCCGCCGCCAGCGTCATGGCATGCTGTTCCAGGCGCTCGATGCTGAAGCGTTCTTCCCGAATGGGCGCTTGACTGTCCCAGGGCGAGGATACTCTCAAGCGTCTGAGGGGCACGAAAGATGAAATGGACAAAGTGGCCTTTCTGCCGGTGAGGGCGACGGCCGGGACCGCTAACTTTTACGAACGGCAAGCCCGGCCCGAAAGTGCGAACACAATCAGGCGGCGTCTCGCGTTCGTATCACGTCAAGGAATTCGCAGCGGTCGAATAGCTCGCAAGAAGCCGGCGGCCCTGTCGTGTGCGGTCAGGAGGACGCGTAAATCAACAGCCCGACGGCCAGCGGAAGCTGAGTAGCGGAAACAAAAGCTATCGCTGTAACTTGCTCGAACCTTGAGGACTCAATTGCCGGCAATGGTGCCGGGATGTATCCGCCGGTGCCGGCTTACTTTTGCTTGCCGCGGCGCAACGGGTCGATTTTGGTTTGGATGATCGGGGTAATGGCCGCGGCGGCCGAGACCTTCGGCTTGTTTTGCTTCGGCTTCTTCTGCTCGCGACTGCTGCGCTTTTGACCTTTGCTCATTTCATGCTCCTCATGATGTCGTTGCGGTAATGGTACGAGAATGTCGGGAAGTGACTGTCAGGCGCAGATATCCGGCTTTGTCCTTTAGCCTGGATCCGCACCCCTCGAATTGTAAGAACGCTTGCTGGAATTACAGCGGTCTCGCTGCGCCGACTTTACAAGTCGAGCGTGGTGAAGCTTAAGGGCTTTCCAATTTCCGCTTCGCTCGCCTGCAGCGTCGGTGCAGGGAAGTTGCAAGGCGGCCTTCTTCGGCGAAAGGCAAATGCGCCGATCCGTAACGGCAGCTTCCTTCAGGAAACTGAGCACCGTGATGTCACTATAGGCCTTCTACCCCCACTTGTACGAATTATCTTCCGCATCGGCGGGCAGGCCTTTCGACCGCCAATGCAGTTGGGATGGCGATCCGGTCATGGGTTGGCGCAGATCAAGTGCCAGGCGCCGTAGGATGACGCCCTGCGAGCCTGCGAAAAATATGGAGGCATATATATGAAGACGTAGCGGCCGCGCTGCAGAAGATCGAGGGCAAGTGACTGCCGCCGCTGCAGGCTTGGACGCCTCTCCTTAAAGCTTAAGGTCAGGCCGTCTTGGCGCCTGTTTGCTTCTTGCGCGCCAGCACGCAGGCGAACTGCATCTGCACCTTCTGCGGGAAGTCGGAAATCATCCATTGCGGCTCCAGCCCGTATCGCGGCAGGTCGCTCGTGCGGGCGGAGAAGTAGTTGCGAGTGACGACGTAATGACGACGGATGCCGTGCTCGTTGACGTCCCGGAACGGCTCGATCATCAGCACATGGTTGCTGGAGACGCGGGAGATTTCGCTGAGTGCCTGCCGGCGGATACGCTCCATCTGCTCCAGCGCCAGCACGGTGATGACGAGATCGAAACTGTTATCGGCGAAGGGCAGGGATGCCGCCGAGCCCTTCTGAAAATCGATCCTCCGGAAGGCGGCGCGGTCCAGTTGCGGCAATGGTGAGAAGGGCAGCAGCTCTTCGGGGAACTGTTCCCATTGCTCCTGGCATTTACGGGCCGTGCGGTTGCCGGCCTCAGTGAGTTCGATGCCGGTGAAGTTGATCTGCGGGAAGCGGCCGGCCAGGTAAAACAGATTGACGCCGTTGCCGCAGCCGACTTCCAGCACGCTGGCCGGCTTCAACTGCTCGATTACCCGCATCAATACGGCGATGCGCACGCGGGCACCGCCGAACCGGTGCGCCACATAATGCTTGTCGCCCCATTCCCAGGGCTGTTCGCTCGGCTCGGCGTTCGGCAGCTTGTAGCTGTCGAGCACGGTCCGGTCCCAGACCTCGTTGTATTCTTCCTCGATCTTGGGCGTCGTGCGCCCCAGCGACGGGACGAAATCAAGGAAGCGGCGCCGCCAGAATTTCTTGCGGTATTTCTGGGCCCGCCGATCCTTCTCCGTCTGCCAGTTGAGGTCCTCGGCGCCGACAGGCCGCGATATCACGTAAGGCGCGAACAGGTTCTCGATCTCTTCAGCGGAGAGGTGTAGCTGAGGCAGGGTGATCTCTTGGGTTTTGCTCTGACGCATTGGCCGATCTATTTGTAACAGCTGCAAAATTCAGGAACGGCCGGGCCGGCGTCCCGTCGGCTGAGAACCATCAGCCGCGACCGTCGGCATTGCGCGCCGTTCCCGCTTTCCTGGATAGTTAGCAGACTCGTCCGGGCTTGGTAAGGGACGACCCGCGCCGGGTGCCGGGCCTTCCTGCCCGAATGGTGAGGGGCCGACGGGCTGTTTCGGACGCATAGGCCGATCTGTGGCGCTCGTCACGATTTTGTCGCGTTTTCGTCAAACGGATGTCGCCGCCCGCACCTATCTACCCTTTGTAGGTGTCACATGACTATGGGTGATTCTGTCATGCTTGGGCGAGTTCGTTTTTGGTGGGATCGGGCTTCGGCACGCCGGCGCTTTCTCCACGATCTGAAGCAGTTCAACCGCATCTGGGACGAGCGGGCCGCGCGATCACATTTTCGCGGCGCCTGACGACCGGCGCCCGGTCCTTAGGGAGCCGGCCTGAGGCAGCCTCATCCCGCCGAGATCATTGGCGGGGCACTCCCGGTGTGGCGATGCTATCAGGGGAGCGGGGCCGATGCGCCGTTGATCTTTCCCGGCATGGCTGCTAGCTGGGAAGGGCAAGAGGATGGAGCAGCCTGGATGGCCGACCAGAAAACACCGCCGGCAATTAATAATCAGCACGAACCGCAGCCGCCGTCCCGGGTGGACCCGGCCGGAGCGGCAACAAAGAGCAAGGCGGCCCGCGAGGCCGAGGAATTGCGCCGTAACCTCCTCCGCCGTAAAGCCCAGCAGCGCCAACGTCAGGTCCAAACGGATAACTGATTTCAATTAAGATAATAAAATCAATGCGCTAGTCGCGGCCTTTTGCGCGCCTTAGGGCTTTGGGCTGGGCTGTGCGCGATGCTTGAGCCACAGGCATCCATACAGTACAAACAGGCGGCTCCGAGGGGTTTTTGACAGGTCGGAGTCGTTTCCACCCGCGCAAGGATGCCCGCCTGCATGTCCATTATGTCTGATATCTGGATTCGGGAAATGTCGTTGAAACACGGCATGATCGAGCCCTTCGTCGAATCCCAGAAGCGGGAGGGTGTGATCTCCTACGGGGTCTCGTCCTATGGCTATGACGCGCGTGTGGCGCCGGAATTCAAGATTTTCACCAATGTGAACAGTGCCGTCGTCGATCCGAAGGAATTCTCCTCGGAGAGCTTCGTCGATCGCGAGACCGATGTCTGCGTGATTCCACCCAATTCCTTTGCTTTGGCGCGCACGGTGGAATATTTCCGCATCCCGCGCGATGTGCTGGTGATCTGCCTTGGCAAATCGACCTATGCGCGCTGCGGCATCATCGTCAACGTGACGCCGCTGGAGCCCGAATGGGAAGGCCATGTGACGCTGGAATTCTCCAATACGACACCCTTGCCGGCGAAAATCTATGCCAATGAGGGCGCCTGCCAGTTCCTGTTCCTCAAGGGCGACCAGCCTTGCGAGGTCAGCTACCGTGACCGGGCCGGCAAATATATGAAGCAGCGCGGCGTGACATTGCCCAAATTGTAACGTTTTCCGGCGCTAGAATCTCACGGGGATCAGACGGGGGTCTGAAAAGGTCAAATAGATGGATCGAATTAGAATTCGCGGCGGTCGCCCGCTGCAGGGCGAGATCAGGATCAGCGGCGCCAAGAATGCCGCTTTGCCGCTGATGGCGACCTGTCTGCTGACGGACGAAGTCGTGCGGCTGGATAACGTGCCTGACCTCGCCGATATCAACACCATGACGCATCTGCTGGTGCAGCATGGCGTCGAGGCAATGACGCGATTGGCGGGCAAGGACCGCTCGATCATTCTCAACGGCAGCAACATCACGGACACCACGGCGCCTTATGACCTGGTGCGCAAGATGCGCGCCTCGGTGCTGGTGCTGGGGCCGCTGGTGGCGCGCCATGGCGAGGCCAAGGTGTCGCTGCCGGGCGGCTGCGCCATCGGCACGCGTCCGGTTGACCTGCATATCAAGGGCCTGCAGCAGCTCGGCGCAGAGATCGAGCTGGCGGAAGGCTATATCCTGGCGCGCGCCCCCAAGGGCCTGACCGGCGCCGAGATCAATTTCGCCAAGGTTTCCGTTGGTGCCACCGAAAACCTGCTGATGGCAGCGACGCTCGCCAAGGGCGAGACGCAGCTGATCAATGCCGCGCGCGAGCCCGAGATCACCGATCTCGCCAATTGCCTGGTCTCGATGGGTGCCAGGATCGAGGGCATCGGCACCAACCATCTGCGTATCCAGGGTGTTGAACGCCTGCATGGGACCACCCATCGCGTGGTTGCCGACCGCATCGAAGCCGGCACTTATGCGATGGCGGCGGCGATCACCGGCGGGGATGTCGAACTGATTGGTATCCAGCATGATCTCATCGGTTCGGCTGTGGCCAGCCTGAGCCAGGCCGGTGTCAGCTGCACGGAGACGTCGCGCGGCCTCAGGGTCAGCCGCTCCAACGGCGCATTGATGGGCGTCGATGTGATGACCGAGCCCTATCCGGGCTTCCCGACCGACCTGCAAGCGCAGATGATGGCGCTGCTGACCACGGCCGAGGGGGCATCGATGATCACCGAGACGATCTTCGAGAACCGCTTCATGCACGTGCCGGAACTGATGCGCATGGGGGCCAATATCAACGTCCATGGTGCTTCCGCCATGGTGCGCGGCGTGAAGCGCCTGACTGGTGCGCCCGTCATGGCGACGGACCTGCGCGCCAGCGTCTCGCTGGTGCTGGCGGGGCTGGTGGCGGAAGGTGATACGGTCCTCAACCGGATTTATCATCTCGATCGCGGCTATGAGAAGCTGACGCAGAAACTTTCCGATTGCGGCGCCGAGATTGAACGGCTGACCGAGGCCGCAGCCGAGTAACGTATTGAATGGAGGTGCCGGACACGATGACGATCCGGCGCTATCCTGATGGGACCGAATGATGACGACGACCGGATTGAAATTGATCGCCCGCGATGCCGAGGATCTGGCCGTTGTCGCCTCCTGTCTGCAGGACGCCCTGATACCGCTGAACGAGATGCGTTACCTGGCGGCCGAGCGGCGTTTCATCATGGTCGTCAATCGCTTCCGCTGGGAGCGCGACAGGCTGCGCGCGAAATCCGTCAAACAGACGGTCAAGCAGCCGGTCGACGCTTCCTTTGAGGATGAGAGCTATCCGGGCGCGCATCAGCGCATTCACAGTGGTCTCTGTATCGACCGGGTCCTGGCGGTGCGCAGCCGCGATATCAACCGCGATCGGCCCGACCAGTTTCTCGATCTCCTTACCATGCAATATGGCGACGGCAAGCTCGATTTCCTTTTTTCCGGCGGCGGCGTTATCCAGTTGGAGGTCGAGGCGCTGAACCTCTTCCTGCAGGACCTGGGTGAGGCCTGGCCGACCCAGTGGCAGCCGCAGCACGAGGCGGAGACGGCGGACCGGGCGAAGTCAGCGGCCGATCTCGGGCGGCGTTGATGAGCGAGTCAGTGGATACCTTCGTACTGGCGCTGCCGAAGGGGCGCATCCTCAAGGAGGCCTTGCCGCTGTTGCGCCAGGCCGGGATCGTACCGGAAGCGGAGTTCGACAATGAGGAATCGCGCCAGTTGCGGTTTCGCACCAACGATCCGCGGCTGGAAATCATCCGCGTGCGCAGCTTCGACGTGGCGACGTTCGTGGCTTTCGGGGCGGCCCATCTCGGCATCGCCGGCAATGACGTTCTGCTGGAATTCGACTATCCGGAGATCTATGCGCCGGTTGACCTGAAGATCGGCAAATGCCGGCTGGCAGTGGCCGAGCCGGCTGCCATGTCGGCTGGCGACGATCCCGATCGCTGGTCGCATATCCGCGTGGCGACCAAATACCCGAACGTGACCCAGGCACATTTCGCGGCGCGGGGCGTGCAGGCGGAATGCATCAAGCTGTCGGGGGCCATGGAGCTTGCACCCATGCTGAATCTCGCCGGCCGGATCGTGGATCTGGTCTCCAGCGGCGCCACCCTGAAGGCCAATAATCTGGTCGAGGTCGAACATATTGCCGATGTCAGCTCGCGCCTGGTCGTCAATCGGACGGCCCTCAAGACCTATCCGGAAGAAATTGGCGGCTGGGTCGAACGGTTGCGTCAGGTCGTCGATGCAGCTTAGGCTAGGGGACGATTGCCGCTTTGCCGGGTGATATCGTCCGGTAAGTGCAGCGGTGATTGCGGTTCAGGGCTGGCAACGAGGATAGGGCATATGGTGGCCGCAAGCGATGTGGGCGAAGACAAGCCGGCATCGACGACACAGCGCATCGTCAAAATCGAACTCGATGAAGAGACGACGGCGCGCCGCAGCCCCGAGGTCGAGAATGAGCGGGCGATTGCCATTTTCGATCTGATCGAGGAAAATTCCTTCGCACCGGCGGTAGACCATCCAGGTCCCTTTCATCTGCGCCTCTCGATCGAAGAGAATCGCCTGAACTTCGACATCCGCGATATCGACGATGAACCCGTCTATCGCTTCATTCTTTCGCTGGCGCCGTTCCGCCGCATCGTCAAAGAATATTTCGATATTTGTGCCACCTATTATGCGGCGATCCGACGGTCGACACCGTCGCAGATCGAGGCGATCGATATGGGGCGGCGCGCCCTGCATAATGAAGGATCGGAGGTCCTGCGAGATCGGCTGGCCGGAAAGGTCGAGCTCGACAGCAACACGGCGCGACGCCTGTTTACGCTGATTTGCAGCCTCTATTTCCGGACCTGACGCATGGCAGGGTTGCCGGGTAGCGTGCTCTTCTGCTGCACTTATAATTCAATCCGTTCGCCGATGGCCGAAGGTCTGCTGAAGCAGTTGCACGGGACGCGGATCTTCGTCGATTCCGTTGGCGTCCGGTCCCAGGAAATCGATGGCTTCGTGATCGCCGTGATGGATGAGATCGGCATCGATCTGGCCAAGCACCGGTCGAAGACTTTCGACGATCTCGAAGATACCTCCTTCGACCTGATCATCTCGCTGTCGCCGGAAGCGCAGCACAAGGCGGTGGACATGACCCGGGTCATGGCCTGCGATGTCGAGTTTTGGAACACGCTCGATCCCAGCATTATCGAAGGCGGACGGGAAGAGCGGCTTGAGGCCTACCGCACCGTAAGGGACGGGTTGATGCAGCGCATCCGCCGCCGTTTCCCGGTCATTGGTGCCCCGCAAATATAGGAAAACAAAGGTTTTTTGGAATTATTGCGGATTTCCCTGAAATGAGTATGATCCGCGCCCAAATCGCGGAGTCCTGCAGGCCGAGACTGACTCGCCCGGTTCCGCGGAAGGAGAGGGAATGGCGAAGGAAGATTTAATCGAATTTTCGGGCACAGTGACCGAATTACTGCCGAACGCGATGTTTCGGGTGAAGCTCGACAACGAGCATGAAGTGTTGGCTCATACTTCCGGCAAGATGCGCAAGAACCGCATCCGCGTCCTGGCCGGCGACCGCGTCAATGTCGAAATGACGCCCTATGACCTCACCAAGGGTCGCATCACATTCCGTTTCAAGTAATCATCCCGCCTGGCCTGGCGCGCAATCTGCCGCAGCCGGGCCAGCCATGACGGCCACGCCGCCGTTGCAGAAAATGGCAAGGCCGGTTTCCCCATCCGATAACACGACCACCGGCGAAAGGCCCGGCATGGCGCGGCCGCGCCTGGTGCTTGCCTCGGCCTCACCGCGCCGGCTGGACCTCCTGCGCCAGATCGGTCTCGAACCGGACCAGGTCGATCCGCCGGAGATCGACGAGAGCCACGGCCGCACCGAATTGCCGCGCGCCTATGCGCGGCGCATGGCTGGGGAGAAACTGGCCGCTGCCGCCGCGCGCCATCCGGGCGCGGTCGTTATCGCCGCCGATACTGTCGTTGCCTGCGGGCGCCGTATCCTGCCGAAGGCGGAAACGGCCGGTCAGGCGCGTGCCTGCCTGCATCTGCTCGGCGGGCGGCGGCATCAGGTCTGGGGCGGCATCGCCCTCGGCTTGCCCGATGGGGGCAGTCTTGTCCGCGTGGTGGTCACCCAGGTTTCGCTGAAGCGCCTCGAAGCCCGCGAGATCGAGACCTATATCGCCGGTGGTGAGTGGCAGGGTAAAGCGGGTGGTTATGCCATCCAGGGGCGCGCCGCTGTTTTCGTCCGCGCCATCGCCGGTTCCTATAGCAATGTGGTCGGCCTCTCGCTTTCCGATCTCGCCGCCATGCTCCATGGCCACGGCATCGATTGGTAATGCCATGAGCGGCAAGGTGGGCCACAAGGCGAGCGGCAAGGACAGAAAGAACCCGGCCGGACATGCGACTTCCGGTGAGGCTGCGGCTGATGCCGAGACATCCGCGTTGGCGCCGATCACGCCAAGCACGATCTATATCGGCGGCCTGGAAATCGGCCGCGAATTCTTTCGCTGGGCCGATGACCGGCTGGTGCAGGCTTGGCGCGAGGCGCCGGGCGCCATGTCGCGCCAGGGCGCCATCTATCTCGGCCGCATCGTCAAGCTGGAGCAGAGCCTGAACGCCGCCTTCGTCGAGATTGGGCTGGAGCGGCCGGGTCTCCTGCCGCTGAAAAAGCAGAATCCGCTGCATGAAGGGCAGGCGGTGATCGTCCAGGTGAAGCGCGATGCGCGCGAGGACAAGGGCGTCCGTCTCTCGACCAGCCTCGCGACCACCGTCGATGCGGTGGCCCGTGCCGCCGGCAAGACGGCACCCTGCTGCCTGGTGCCGCCGCCCGAAGCCTGGCAGAGCCTGCTGCTGTCGCTCGCACCCCAATCGGTCGAGGCGATCATCTGCGCCGGCCGGGCCGATGTGGAGCGCATTGCAGCCTGGTGCGACGCGGCGGTGCCGGAGGTCGCATCCCGCCTGCGCCATGAGCCGATGCGTGACTGGGCGCATAACCGGGGCGAGGCGATCGAGGCGATCGCCGAGGCGCTGGAGGAGGAAGTGGCGCTGCCCGGCGGCGGCCAGTTGCTGATCGAACCGGTCCGCACGCTGACTGCGATCGATGTGAATTCGGCAGCCGCCACGGGCCGTTCGGGCGTCGAACAGACAGCGCTTACGGTCAATCTCGAGGCCGCCCGCGAAATTCCCCGGCAGCTGTCGCTGCGCAACCTCGGCGGCGTCATCGTCGTTGATTTCATCGACCTGCAGAACCGCAACAAGCGGGACCAGATCATCCAGACTCTGCGTGATGCGGTGGGGATCGATCCGGCGATCGAATGGGTTGGTAATATGTCGCGCCTCGGCCTGGTCGAACTGCAGCGCAAGCGCGCCGGCGCGACCCTGGCCGAGATGTGGCGCGAAGTTGTGGCGGGCGCAGCCTGAGGCGGAGGCCCAGGCGGGCGGTGCGGGAGCTGAAGATGACCGAGAGCAGCGAGCGGGACAGCAAAAAAGCGAGCGAAGCAGCCGGCAACAAGAAGGGCGGAAAATGTCCGATCTGCGGCAAGCCGGCCGAGCAGCGCTATCGTCCCTTCTGTTCCCAGCGCTGCCAGCAGATCGATCTCGGCCGCTGGCTGGGCGAAACCTATCGAATCGCCGCCGACCAGACGCCCGCATCGCCTTCTTCCGATCCGGACGAGGATTGACGACAAGCGTTGATTTTCTATATTTTACAATCCGTTAAATGAGGGCGGGGCCGGCCAATTCGCCGCTAGACAAGGCCGCCGAATTTCATTACAAGACCGCAACTTCGCAAGGCACGTTCGTGCCGTCGCCAAGGCGCCCAGGTAGCTCAGTTGGTAGAGCAGGGGATTGAAAATCCCCGTGTCGGCGGTTCAATTCCGTCCCTGGGCACCATTCGCTCTTATTCCCCGACATGAACGCACTGGACCGGCGCCCGATTTATCGTCCGGGTTCGGGTCGGTTGGGTTGGGTTGATGTGGTTTCCGTCCGCGCCTCGCTGTCGCGCAGTTGAAGTGATCGCACCAAAGCGCCGGCATCTCTTCGCATATTACTGTGTGACGGCTCTCTGTTTCGATATCCCGCTACCGCTGCTGCATCGCAAATAGAGCGAGGCGGCCCTTTTGGACGTTGACTTGTCACTGCGGGTGGGGTGGGAATTATGTCTTCGGAATATCGCGGCGATGTCGGGTGTCGGGGGGCTACCATGTCGAGAAACGCGGTCAAGGCGCTGAATGCGAGACGGCTGGGTAATGGCGAGGAGGTTCTCATCCTTGCTCACGGCTTGGGCACAAACCAGACAGCCTGGTTGCCCTTCCTGCCTGTCCTGGCCGACCATTACTCCATCGTTCTTTACGACCTTGCCTGTGCGGGATCCGTCGATCCGGCCTATTTTGATTTCGTGCGTCACCATGAAATCGCCGGCCATGTCGACGACCTGCTTGAAATAATCGCGGCCCTGGAACTGCAGCAATGCATCTTTCTCGGCCATTCGGTCAGCGGGATGATCGGATTGCTGGCCGCGCAACGTCGTCCCGGCGCATTTTCCAAGCTCATGCTCGTTGGCTCATCGCCCCGCTATATCGACGACAAGGACTATCGCGGCGGAATGGATGGCAAGACCGTGGCAACGATCTTTGATGCGATCGCATCCAATTATCGCGACTGGGCAAAATCCTTCGCACCGGTTGTCGTTGGCAAGGATGCCGACCACCCTGCGACCACATCCTTTCTATCGTCACTGCTGGCGATGCGTCCTGATATCGCCCTGGCCATGTTCAGGGGTATCCTGACCAGCGACTATCGCCACGTGCTGCCGGATATATCCTGCCCGGTCACCGTCCTGCAGAGCCGCGAGGATGCAGCGGTACCGCTCGCGGCCGCGCAGTATCTCTCCCGGCATCTTCCCCGCAGTGAGTTGGTGATCGTCGATGCCTCGGGACACCTGCCTCATTGCAGTGCACCCGCGGCCTTTGTTTCGGCGCTGGCGGGACGCCTGGACGGCATTGAAAGGGCCAAGTTCGACAGCTAGGTCGCTGCGGCAGATGTGGAACAGCAGCTCTTAGCGCCGACGATACTTGAGATAGCCCTGCCGTCGCAGCTCACAAGCGGGGCAGGTGCCGCAGCCATGGCCCCAGTCATGTAGCTTGCTGCGGTCGCCGAGATAGCAGCTGTGGGTCTCGGTGACGAAGAGCTTCACCAGATTCTCGCCGCCCAGGCGCTCGGTCAGGCGCCAGGTCTCCGCCTTGTCGATCCACATCAGCGGCGTGTGCAGCACGAAGCGCTTCTCCATGCCGAGATTGAGCGCCACCTGCAGCGCCTTGATGGTGTCGTCGCGGCAATCGGGATAGCCCGAATAATCCGTCTCGCAGACGCCGGTCACGAGATGCTTGATCTCGCGGCGATAAGCGAGGGCGGCGGTCAAGGTGAGGAAGAGGAGGTTGCGGCCGGGCACGAAGGTCGAGGGCAGGCCGCTCGCCGTCATCTTGATCTCGGCATCCTTGGTGAGGGCGGTATCGCTGATCTGGCCGAGCACGCCGAGATCGAGCATGTGATCTTCGCCGAGGCGCTGCGCCCAGATCGGGTTCAGTTTGGCGAGGCCGGCGCGCACCGTCTCGCGGCAGGCAAGTTCCACGGCATGGCGCTGGCCGTAATTGAAGCCGACCGTCTCCACCCGCTCGAACTGGTCGAGTGCCCAGGCGAGGCAGGTCGCGGAATCCTGGCCGCCGGAAAAGAGAACGATCGCCGCATTGCTCATGGCCGATACCTGATGCTTATTTGGGGCCGAAATAGGTGCAGGACTCGCCGCTGCTGTCGCGATAGACGGTGATGCGCGAAAGGCCGGGGATCGTCACCTCGAGATGGCGCCAGATCCAGGCGGAAAGATTCTCCAGCGTCGCCGGGCCGAGATCATTCAACTCGTCGAGGAAGCGATGGTCCAATGCTTCATGCGCCGAGCGCAGCGCCTGTTCGAGGATACCCATATCCATGACCATGCCGGTCGCGGGATCAGGCAGGCCGCGCAGCGCTACTTGCGCGCGGTAGGAATGGCCATGGATGCGCCGGCTGCCGGCGGCATTCACCTCACGCTGCAAGGTATGCGCGGCTTCGAAGCGAAAATCCTTGGTGATCTCGAACATCACTGAATCCCAATCATCTTGTGCGTCTGCAGGCTGAGGCGCCAAGCCGGATGGGCGAGGCAATAGGCGATCGCCGCCTGCAGATTGGCCTGCAGCTCGGGTCCGTCCATCGCCTGCAGCCAGAATTGTCCGAAATCGAGCCCGGCGAAGCGTTCCGGGTCAATGCCGGCCTGCGGATAGATCAGCTTCAATTCATCGCCGCTGGTCTGCACGAGATCGGCGCCGGCCTTGGGGCTGACGCAGATCCAGTCGAGCCCTTCCGGGGCCGCGAGCGTGCCGTTGGTCTCGACGGCAATCTGGAAGCCGCGGCGATGCAAGGCGTCGATCAGCGGCGCATCCAGTTGCAGCAGCGGCTCGCCGCCGGTGCAGACGATATAGCGGCGCGTTTCGGGGCCGGCCCAGACCGCCTCGACCTTGTCAGCCAGTTCCTCCGCCGAGCGGTAGCGGCCGCCATTCTCGCCATCCATGCCGACGAAATCCGTGTCGCAGAACTGGCAGACGGCGCTGCTGCGGTCTTCCTCGCGGCCGGACCAGAGATTGCAGCCGGAGAAGCGCAGGAAAACGGACGTGCGGCCGGACTGCCCGCCTTCGCCCTGCAGTGTCTTGAATATCTCCTTGACTGCGTACATCGTCACTCGTCGTTCCTGTTCGATCCGCTTGGTTCGTGTGACCGGTCGGATGTGGGGCATATCCGGTCGGCAGATGCGCCGCCTCAGCGCGGTACGATAACCGGTCCCTCATCGGATACTCCCGTGAGTAATAGGATAATTTTCCGATATTCTTGCTGGCGGCCTGAAAACAATACGCTTTTCCGACCGCTCGGGCGCTTTCGCCGAGGCGGCCTGTGAATGCCTCAAGGGCGCCGACAAATCAATAGATATGGTTGCAAGCCCACCCTGCCGAGAGACGCAGTGACGTCGGCCAATCGTCCTCCAAACCGCTGGCGCGTTGCGGGCTGCTGCCATCGGATATGATCCACGGCAGCCAGGCAAACGACCGTCACGGCCATGACGCGCCACGGTCCGCTTCCCCTGGCGGAGATCGCCCACTAGAATGCCGGCCATGGAAGAGTCGCGATTTCATCTTTACCTCGACAGCGCCGATCTCGACGAACTGCGCCAATGTTTGCCGCATCCGATTGTCTACGGCGTTACCACCAACCCGACTTTGCTGAAGCGCGCCGGCCTAGGCCGTGCACAGCTTCCTGATTTCACGCGCGCCTGCTTCGATCTCGGCGCCCAGGCGGTGCAGACGCAGGTGTTCTCTGCCGCGGCGGAGGAGATGGCTGCCGATGCGGCGGCGCTGGAGCGGCTGGGGGCACCCGGGCAGATCGTGATCAAGATCCCGATCACGCGCGAGGGGCTGAAGGCCGGCGCAAGGTTGATCGGGGAAGGTGTTCCGGTGACTTTCACGGCCGCCTATGTCCTGGAACAGGCGCTTTTCGCCGCTCAAATGGGCGCGGCCTATGTCGCGCCTTATCTCGGGCGGCTCGAGGATAGCGGCGTTGATGGTCTGGCCCTCATCCAGAAGATGCAATCCGTGGTGGCGCGCGAAACAGACACGACCCGGCTGCTGGTTGCCAGCATCAGATCGCGGGCGGCTTTCCTCAGTTTGCTGGAACTCGGCGTCGGCGCGATGACGGTGCCCCCGAAACTGTTCCGGGAGCTGGTCAATCATGAATCGACCCTGGCCGCGGAAGCCGCCTTTCTGGCGGATGCCGATGCGCTGCCTGACTGACGCCGCGCGCGCGACCGGGCGCAAATGACCCAACACGAAATCATAAGCAATCCGACCAACTGCTGAATTGAGCGCACAGGCGGGGAGACCGTTTATCCGATGCAGATTGCCGTCGCCGGCGAGGCGCTGATCGATTTCATCAATACCGGGCCTTTGGCCTTCCAGGGACATTTCGGCGGCTCGCCCTTCAATACGGCGATTGCAGCAGCCCGGCTCGAAGCCTCGACCGGCTATCTGACGCAGCTCTCGACCGATCTGTTCGGCGAGCCCCTGAAGGCCTATCTCGAGACCAATGGTGTCGATACGCGCTTTATCCTGCGGTCGGACGCGCCGAGCACGCTGGCCTTCGTCGAGCGGACGGCCGGCACCAATCGCTATGTCTTCCTGGCGAAGAACAGTGCGGATGCGGGCTATGCGCCGGACCCGCTGCCCGATCTCCCGCCGGAAACGGTCTTCCTGCAATTCGGTTCGGTCGCCCTGCTGAATGAGCCGGCGGCGACGACCATCACCAACCTGGTGGCCAAGCATCACGACCGGTGCATCATCAGTTTCGATCCGAATGTCCGGCCAAGCCTCATCCCGGATATGGCCGCCTATCGGGCGCGGTTTGCCGGCTGGCTGCGGCACACGCATCTCTTGAAGATCAGTGATGAGGATGTGGCCTTGCTGGCGCCCGGCGTGAGTTTCGAACAATGTGCCGATGGCTGGTTCGAGATCGGTGTGCGGGCGGCAGTGATCACCCGCGGCGGCGCGGGAGCCAGCCTGTTCCGGCCCGGTCATCGGCGCCTCGACGTGGCGGCGCCGCAGGTCACGGTCGCCGATACGGTCGGCGCGGGAGACACCTTTACCGCCGGCCTTCTCACCGCCTTGCTGGATGGCGGCGTGAAGGTGGCAGGCGATTTGATGCTTCTTTCTGATGCAGGCTGGCAGCGGGCGCTGACTTTCGCCGCCACCGCCGCGGCGCTGAATTGTACGCGGGTGGGCTGCAATCCGCCGCAGCGTGCCGAGGTGGAAGCCTGTTTGGTGGCCTGATTCATCCAATCGACATAATCATGTCAGCCTGATGTCAAGATGCTGGCACAATATATGGTGGCGGACCGAGATCTGGGGGCCCAGGTCGAACCGTTCTACTCACCCGTTTTTGGAGATCCGATTCGATGCGTTACCTTTCCGCAGCCTCTCTGGCGATCCTCACGACAGCCCTGGCCCTCGGCAGTCTTGCTTCCGGCAGCGCGTCAGCCTTGTCGCTTGCCGTTCCTCAAGTGGCGCATCAGACGGCGATCGCCGTTGCCGATACGCAGGCCATCGTCAGCCACCCCTACGCCCATCTGCGTGAGAAGCCGAGCACCAGCAGCAAGCTGCTGGGAACGCTCAAGAAGGGCACCAAGGTCGAGGTGCTCGGCAAGGAAGGCGGCAAATGGACCCATGTCAAGGTGAACAACCTTGAGGGCTATGTGGCGACCAACCTGCTGAAATAAGCGGGGAGGATGCCGCGGAGCATGGGCGGCTAAAGACCGGTCTTAAATGAAGGCGTGCGGCTTGATCTCCATGGCATAGATCAAGTCTGCGCCGTTCAATTGCTTCATAATAATTTCAAGACCACGTGCGAGAATCGATACCGGGTCTTGCAGGGTGGATCGCGCGCTTTGTCGCATTGCTAGGCGGGGGCAGGTGGTTGATGCTGTCTGCTGAGATTCATTATCTAGCCTTGCCAATGGTTTAGGCGTGGATCACAATCGCATTTCTTCACACCAAACGAGATCGAGTTCCTTTCTGATGTATGAGCTTTCCGCCGGCCGAAGCTGTCAAATTTCTTTGCCGCCGTTTTCTCTGCCGCGCTGGGTCGGCAGGCTGTGCCGGCTTGGCCTGGCGGGAGCTATGGCATTTGGCCCGCTCGGCGTTGCTGCCGGCGGCGTAGCGCAGGCGGCGGATCTCGCCTTCGTCGCCAATTCCGGCGAGGCCACCGTCAGCGTGATCGACATGGCGACCCGCAAGGAACTGAAACGCGTGCCGATGCTGCGCGAGCCGGACCATCTCGGTCCCACGCCGGACGGCAAGACGCTGGTCGTGGCCGACGACGCCGGCAACAAGATGTTCTTCCTTGATCCCAAGACGGGCGAGGTTCTGAACAGCACGCCCGTTGCCGATCCCTACCAGTTCCAGTTCAGCCCCGATCAGAAATTCCTGGTGGTGAACGGCCTCGCGCGCGACCAGATCGACATTTATGACGCTGCGACGCTCAAGCTGTTGAAGCGGGTACCGGCAACCTCGCTGCCCAGCCATCTGACCTTCAGCCCGGATTCGTCGATGGAATATTCGACGCTGCAGGGCAGCAACAAGGTGATTGCCATCAGCCTGAAGACATTGGAGCCCGTATGGACGGTCGATGTCGGCGCGCTGCCGGCCGGCATCCTCTGGGTCAACGGCAAGCTGCTGGTTGGCGTGATGGGCGAAGATTATGTGGCGGTGATGAACCCCGCCGACGGCCAGGTGGAGCAGCGCATCCATACCGCCAAGGGCGCCCACAACATCTTCTATTCGCCGGACCGTTCGCGCCTCTATGTGACCAATCGCGTTGCCGGCGAAGTCGTCGCGCTGGAGACGGCGAGCTTGAAGGAAGTCGGCCGCTGGCACATTCCGAGCGGCCCTGACGACATCTCCTTCGATCGCGATGGCAAGTTGTGGATCACGGAACGCTGGGGGCATAAGGTTGCGATCCTCGATGCTGCCACCAACCAGGTCGATGAAATTCAGGTCGGCCGTTCACCACACGGGATCTATCTGCATGTCCAGGCTGACTAGGCGGCAATTCATGGCGACCGGCGCCGCGACTTTGGCCCTCGGTGCCACGGTGGGCGCTGCGGAAAGTGAAGCCGCCGCAGCCGGCGGGCCGATCTATCTTACTATCGATACCGGCTGGATGAATTACGCCGAGCAGATGGCGGAGATTCTGCACCGGCACAAGGTCGTCGGCACCTGCTTTGTCGCCAATGAAGCAACCTATCGCGGCGACAAGACGCTCGATGACGGCTGGCGCGATTTCTGGCGTGCCCGTGCGGCCGAGGGATTTCGCTTCGGTAGCCACACCTGGCGGCACTGGTATTTCCGCGGCGATGCCGGCGCCGACAAGGTCAAATACGTCCAGTGGGGCAATGAGCACAGCGAGGAGCTGGACGCGACAGGTGTCAGCCGCGAGTTGCACCAGCCGGTCGAGCGCATCAAGCAGCTGACCGGCCATGACTGGCTGCCGCTATGGCGGGCCCCGGGCGGCAAGACCACGACGCGGGTGCTTGATTTTGCCCGCCAAGCCGGTTTTCGCCACCAGGGCTGGACCGAGGCCGGCTTCCTGGGGGACGAATTGCCTTCCGACCGGTTTCCCAATAAGGAATTGTTGGGGCGGGCGTTGCGTAACATCAGGTCAGGCGACGTGTTGCTGCTCCACTGGGGCATTCGCGACCGCCAGGACAAGTTCGTGAATGTGCTGGATGAATTGCTCAGCGGGCTGCTGGACAAGGGTTTCCGTTTCGAACATCTGCCGACGACACTGACATGATCGATCCGTTCCTGCTCATTTCCGGCTGGCTTCAAGAGCATGTGGTGATTCCGCTGCTCTGGCAGCTCGGGATGATCGAATATGACGAGATTTCTTTCTCCTGGACCCAGTTCGCCGTCTATGGCGTGGCGCAGATCGTCCTGACGGCTGCCATCTGCTGGCCGCTGGAAAAATGGCGTCCGGTGGAGATCTGGGCCGACCGGCGGCCGGTGCGGGTTGACGTGCTTTATACCTTCATCGCACGGATCGGCTTGTTTCCGCTGCTGACCTTTTTCATCTTCAACGCGCTACAGACCAACCTGACGGCCTGGGTGACCGACCAGGGCTGGACACCGCCGACGCTGGAAAGCGCCTTTCCCTGGTTGATGGGCCGGCCGGCGGTGACTTTCGTCATCTATATGCTGGTTCTCGATTTTGCCGATTACTGGCGCCATCGTCTCTCGCATAATCTGCGCTGGTGGTGGCCGCTGCATTCGCTGCATCATGCGCAGCGGCAGATGACCTTCTGGTGCGACGCGCGCAATCATCTGCTGGACGACCTCATCACCATTTTCTGGTTTGGCGCGGTCGGCCTCCTGATCGGCCTGCCGCCGCTGCAGTTTCCGCTGATCGTTCTGGCCTTGGGCTTCCTGCAGAGCCTCTCCCATGTCAATGCGCGGCTCAATTTCGGCTGGCTCGGCGAGCGCATCCTGGTCTCGCCGCGCTTCCACCGGGCGCATCACGGCATCCTGGCGGCCGGCCAGCGCAGCTGCAATTACGGCTCGGTCTTCAGTCTCTGGGACCAGCTCTTCGGCACGGCGGATTTCGCCCGCGCCTATGCGCCCACCGGCGATCCCTCGGCCAATGAGAAGCTGGCGACCGGCAACTATCTCGAGCAGCAATGGATGGGCTTGCGGCGCTTCGCCGCGACGATCGCGCGTGCCTGATACATCGGCCCGGTTCCGTCAGCCCGCTCGCATTGGATATTCCAGCCATATGGAATAACGCCTAGAGGTAAACTCGTGCGCGGGCCAAGCAAATCTCCTTCCAAACACAATCGGGTCGCGTGGCATTGTGGGCCCGCGTACCGGCTGAGCCGGGTTCATTAACTTCTATTTTCCGTTACGCAAAAGTGACCGGTTCGCCAGTGGTTGCCGCTGGCCGGGGCGGGGTCTATTCTAGCGCCCATCGCGGCGGACGCGGCCATAGCTGAAGGATATAGCCGCTCAGATCAGCCGGCTGACAAAGTGACAGGGCGAGCAATACAGAGGAGCATGACATGAGCATTCGACTTGGTGATATCGCACCCGACTTCACGCAGGAATCGACCGAAGGACCGATCAGCTTCCACAAATGGCTGGGAGATAGCTGGGGCATCCTGTTTTCCCATCCGAAGGATTTCACGCCTGTCTGCACGACCGAGCTTGGGGCCGTGGCGAAGCTCAAACCGGAATTCGACAAGCGCAATGTCAAGGTGATCGGCTTGAGCGTCGATCCGGTTTCGGACCACAAGGCCTGGGTCGGCGATATCAAGGACACCCAGGGTGTCGCGCTCAACTTTCCGCTGCTGGCGGATGCCGACCGCAAGGTCTCCGATCTCTATGACATGATCCATCCCAATGCCAATGATACGCTGACCGTGCGCTCGGTCTTCGTTATCGGCCCGGACAAGAAGGTGAAGCTGATGATCACCTATCCGGCCAGCACCGGCCGCAATTTCGATGAAATCCTGCGCGTGATTGATTCCCTGCAACTGACGGCGCAATACAAGGTGGCAACGCCGGTCAACTGGCAGCATGGGGAGGATTGCATCATCGTTCCCTCGGTCAGCGACGAGGAGGCGAAGAAGGCATTCCCGAAAGGCTATAAGGCCCTGAAGCCGTATCTTCGTGTGACACCACAACCCAACCTGTAACAAGCGAAATTCAATGAAGATCATCGTAGTAGGTGCCACGGGCACCATCGGCAAGGCGGTCGTCGCCGCCTTGTCTGGCGATCATGAGATCGTCAAGGTCGGCAGCAAGAGCGGCGATGCTCAGGTCGATATCAAGGACGCAGCTTCGATCCGCAAGCTGTTCGAAAAGGTCGGCAAGTTCGATGCACTGATCTCGACCGTGGGCAAGGTGCATTTTGGCGAATTCGCCAAGCTCACTGAGCAAGAAGTCGAGATCGGCCTCAAGGACAAGTTGATGGGGCAGGTCAATCTGGTCCTGATCGGCCGTGACTACGCCAATGACGGGGCATCCTTCACCTTGACCACCGGTGTCCTCAGTCATGACCCGATCCGCTACGGCGCCTGCGCCAGCCTGGTCAACGGCGCCCTCGACGCTTTCGTCAAGGCTGCGGCGATCGAATTGCCGCGTGGGCTTCGCATCAACAGCGTCAGCCCGGGCGTGCTGGAGGAATCGCTGCCGTCCTATGGGCCGTATTTCAAGGGCCATGAAGCGGTGCCCGCCAAACGCGTCGCCCAAGCCTATGTAAAATCGGTTGAAGGTCTGCTCACCGGGCAAGTTATTAACGTCCTGTGAAACTGACATAACCTGATCGCTCATCGGAGATCAGGTGCGAAAGAAAACGGCATGTCCGGCTGGGCATGCCGTTTTTCATTTGCGGAACCGGAGCCGCCCGCGGGCGGTTTCTGGCAGGCGGTTAGATCCGAAGCAATCGCGCACTTCAGGGAGGTAGGGATGGCTGTTAAGCGCCTCGGCCCGCTCCTCATAGCATCGATATTCCTCACCTTTGCCGCGCCGCGTTCTCCAGTTGCGGAGGAAATCTGGCAGCAACTGCCGCAGCCGCAGAAGCTGCCGGTGCCGGACAGCAGCGGCTATGCCTGGGTCAATGGGGTACAACTCTATTATGCCAGCTTCGGCAGCGGCGAGCCGGTTCTTCTATTGCATGGGCCTTTGGGGAATGCCGATTACTGGGGCAATCAGGTCGCGGCTTTGGCGCGGCATTATCGTGTCGTTGTCCTCGACAATCGCGGGCACGGCCGCAGTACCCGCGACGCCAGGCTCTACTCCTATCGCCTGCTGGTGGAGGATGTGCTTGCCCTGCTGGATCTGCTGAAGATCGACCGTGTCTCGGTGGTCGGCTGGGGTGATGGCGGCAATATCGCGCTGCAGTTGGCCATGTCGCATCCGGAGCGCCTGCGGAAGGCCTTCGTCTTCGATGCCAATTTCAATCCTTCGGGTCTGCGCAATGATGTCGATGAAAGCGAGACATTTGTCCGTTATGTCGACCTGGCCGGACGGGACTATCTGCGTTTGTCGCCGACGCCCAATGATTACGATCTCTTCTTTCGCGCGGTCAATTTCCTCTGGGGCGCCGAGCCCGATTTCACGCCGGCACAATTGGGTGACATCAAAGTCCCCATCATGATTGCCGCCGGTGACCATGATGAGGTGATCAAACGCGAGCATACGGAAGCGTTGGTGAGGCTGATCCCGGGCTCGCGCCTGAACATCCTGCCCCGGGCAAGCTTCTTCGCCATGTGGCAGCAGCCGGTTGCTTTCAATAAGGCGGTGCTGGATTTCCTGGCGGGCCGCTGAGTTCTTCGCCGGCAACAAGCGCAGGATCCATCAGGCGGGTGCAGATCGGCAGCTCAATGGAAGTCGCGGCTGCGCAGCGGGATGCGGCGCGCTTCCTCCCGGTGATCGATGCCGGGATGGGCTGCATGGTCGCTCCGGCTTATGACGCCGGAGAAATTGCCCGGCAAGCCACCGACTTTCTCCTGCAGGTGATCCAGCAAGGAACTGAGGTCATAGAGTTCCTCGGCGACGATATGCACGACTTCATGCGGTTTCTTTCCCTCCCGCTGCAGCTTGCCGTGACAAGCAACCATCTTCGCCCCCATGACGATGCCGCGATATTTCTCGAATACATGCGGCCAGAGGATGAGGTTGGCGATGCCGTGCTCGTCTTCCAGGGTCATGAAGACGGTGCCTTTGCTGCTGCCGGGTCGCTGCCGGACCAGGACAAGTCCGGCAACGGTCAGCCGTCTTCCCGCCGTCTTCCCGCCCAGATCCTCCGTCGACACCATGCCGCGCTTGCTGAGCTCCTGGCGCAGGAAAACGACAGGATGCTGCTTCAAGCTCAAGGAAAGAGCGCGATAATCCTCGATCACATGCTGGGAAACCGGCATCAGCGGCAAGGTGACGGCGTCGTCCGGCTCGCCCGGCTCAAGGGCGCCGAAGAGGGGCAGGGGCTCCTTTTCCAATGCCATCACCGACCAGAGAGCCTGGCGACGGTCGAGGCCGATGGAACGGAACGCATCTGCCTCGGCCAGTTTGATCAGGTGCTGGTTGGATAAAGCGGTGCGCCGCTGGAAAGCTGTCATATGCGGATAGCCGGTGGCGCGGCGCTCGACGATTATCTGGGCGATATCCTCGGACAGCCCCTTCGCCTGGCGAAAGCCCAGTCGTACGGCATGGCGGTTCCCCTGCGGTTCCAGCGTATTGTCCCAATGGCTGTGGTTGATGTCGAGGGGGCGGATCTCGATTCCATGCTTGGCCGCATCGCCGACGATCTGCGCCGGCGCATAGAAACCCATCGGCTGGCTGTTGAGCAGGGCGGCAGCGAAAATATCCGGATAGTGAAACTTGATCCAGGCAGAGATATAGACCAGCAAGGCGAAGCTGGCGGCATGGCTCTCGGGAAAGCCGTAATTGCCGAAGCCCTTGATCTGATTGAAGCAACGCTGGGCGAAATCCAGGCTATAGCCGTTCTTGACCATGCCTTCGATGAAACGCGGCTCGAAGGTATCGACCTTGCCGGAGCTTTTGAACGTGGCCATGGAGCGACGCAGGGCATCGGCTTCGTTGGCCGTGAATTTGGCGGCCGTCATGGCGATGCGCATGGCCTGTTCCTGGAACAGGGGCACACCCAGCGTCTTTTCAAGAACCGGCTTCAATTCGTCCTTGTGATAGTCGACCGGTTCCAGGCCCGACCTGCGCCGTAGATAAGGGTGCACCATGTCGCCCTGGATCGGACCGGGCCGGACGATCGCCACCTCGATCACCAGGTCATAGAATTTACGCGGCTGCAGTCGTGGCAGCATGCTCATCTGCGCCCGGCTCTCGACCTGGAAGACGCCGATCGTGTCGGCCTGGGACAGCATCTCATAGACCTCCGCATCATCCTGGGGGACAGTCGAGAGTTCCAGGTCTTGCCCATAATGCTCCTTCAGCATCGCGAAAGCGCGCCGCACGCAGCTCAGCATGCCGAGACCCAACACATCGACCTTCATCATGCCAAGCGCCTCGATATCGTCCTTATCCCATTGGACGACGGTACGGTCCTTCATGGCGGCATTCTCGATCGGCACCAGTTGCGAGAGCGGGCCGCGGCTGATGATGAAGCCGCCGACATGCTGCGAGAGATGGCGCGGGAAGCCGATCAGTTCATGTGCAAGATTGACGGCGATGGCGATGCGCCGGTCGGTGGGATCGAGCCCCGCCTGAAGAACTTCCGTTTCCGTCACGCCCTTGCTGCTCCAACCCCAGATCGATTTCGACAGGGCGCTGATCGTGTCGGCAGACAGGCCCAAGGCTTTGCCGACATCGCGGATGGCGGCACGTGAGCGGTAGCAGATCACGGTTGCAGCCAGTCCCGCCCGGTCACGGCCGTATTTTTCGTAAATATGCTGGATAACCTCTTCGCGCCGCTCATGTTCGAAATCGACGTCGATATCGGGCGGCTCGTTGCGGGCCGTGCTGATGAAGCGTTCGAACAGCAGGCCGCTCTTGATGGGATCGATGGATGTGACGCCCAGACAATAACAGACTGCCGAATTGGCGGCCGATCCGCGTCCTTGATGCAGGATTTCCTTTTCTTTCGCGTAAGCGACGATGCTTGCCACGGTCAGGAAATAGGGCGCGTAATTCAGCTGGGCGATGAGGCTCAGCTCATGCTCGATCTGTTCGCGAACGGCGGCCGGGACGCCGCCCGGGTATTCCTTCGGCGGATAGCGCCGCTCCGCGCCTTCCCAGGTCAACCGTTCCAGGGTTTGCTGGGGCGTTTCGCTGGGTGCCGTCACCTCATCGGGGTATTCGTATTTCAATTCGTCGAGACTGAACGTGCAGTGATCAAGAATGGCTTGGATATTCTCGATCGCGGCCGGATAGAGACGGAACAACCGCTGCATTTCCGCAGGCGTCTTCAGATGCCGTTCGGCATTAGGGGAAAGGCGCCACCCCGCATCGTCTACAGTGCAGCCATGGCGGATGCAGGTCAGGATATCCTGGAGAACGCGGCGCTCAGGATGATGATAGAGGATGTCATTGGTGGCGATGAGCGGCAGGCCTGTTGCCGCGGCAAGGTGGTGCAGGTCGTGTAACCGCTCGGCATCGTCGCCACGATAAAGATGCGTGAGCGCAAGATAGGCGCGGTGCGGGAAATCCTCCTGCAGCCGCTGCAGGAAGGACCGGCCCTCCGCGGTCATCTGCAAAGCCGGAAGGCCGATGACGATCTGTCCCGCACCATATTGGACAAGATCGGCATAATCCAAGTGGCATTCGCCCTTGGGAGCGCGGCGGCGGCCAAGCGTGAGAAGTTCGCAGAGCCGGCCATAGGCGGCGCGATCTTGCGGAAAACAAAGCAGGCTTTCGCCGTTTCTGAAATCCAGCCGGCAGCCGACGATCAGGCGGATATTGTTCTCCTTGCAGGTGATATGGGCGCGGACGATGCCGGCGAGGCTGTTGCGATCGGTGATGGCGATGGCGGCATGGCCGAGCGTGGCCGCTTGCGCCGCCAATTCTTCCGCATGCGATGCACCTTCCAGGAAGGTGAAGTTGCTGGTGACCTGTAGATCGGCATAAGTCATGGCAGATCTCCCGGTGCTGTCGATAAGCCGGGCTTCAAGCGAATAATCCATGCAGGAACCAGCGCGCGGGCTGTTCCGGCCGATAGAGCCCGGCGCGATAGAGCCAGAAGCGCTGCCCGGTTTCATTCTCTACACGGTAATAGTCACGCACGGGCTGCGCCGAGGGCGAGGTGCGTGGCGGCGCGCTCTGGGGGTCGATTTCCCGCCACCATTCCCAGACGATGCGCTCGGGACCGGCCGAGGCGCGTACGCGGTGCAGGACATGTCGCCAGCGGAATTGCAGGGGCGGATCATCCGGCACCAGGGCGATGACGTCTTCAACCGGTTCCGGGTGATCCAGCAGGCGCAAGGGACGCCAATAGCAGGCGGTAGAAGCGGTGACGATACGCGGCCAGGCGGCAGCTTGTCCGCGACGAACAGGAGAAATCCGCGCGGCAGCGCGTTCCGGCAAATGGCTTTCGACCGGCGCCAGGCGGTATACCTTACCGACGCCGAGGCGGTTACCCAGCCGGTCGATCAAACCGGCCAGGGCCACGTCATCCCCTTCGGCATGGTTGTCGGGAGCTTGTGCATCCAGCCCGGCCTGGCTTTGCCGCAGCGCCTCGACCTTGCCGGCGCTGAGCATGGTGGTTTCGATGCCGGGACCGGGATCGATCTGCTCGATCTTGCGGGCGAGAAGATCGATCAGATGCGCGGCTTTTGCGCTCGGCAGCGAAAGGCCGATGCCGATCTCGCTTACCTGGTGATCCAGCCGGTAGCAGCTCAACTTGACCCGCCTGGCGCCCAAGCCTAGTTCCGCCAATTGTGCGGCAAGCTTTTCGGCCAGAAGATCGACACTGCGTCGGATGTCCTCCGCCGTGCCGATCGGCTCGGCAAAAATCTGGCTGACACGATGTGGCGGGGGAGCGAAGACGGCTTCGAAAGGTTCGCTGAGATCGCCCAGGGACTGGTCGAGCCGGTCAAGCAGGGGCCGGCCGAAACGGCTGGCGATGGCAGCACGGGGCAGGGGATAGAGATCGCCGATGCGGCGGAGCCCCAAACGACGCAAGGCTTCGGCGGTGGCAAGATCGATGCGCAATGCATCGATCGGCAGCGGCGCCAGAGATTTGCGATGGCCGCCCATCGGCATGATCGGCGACCGCTCGGCAAAGCGCGCAGCAGCCCAGGCAGCGCCGATCGTGTCGGCGATGCCGATCCGGCAACTGTAACCGTGCTGTTGCAAGCGATCGAGCATGTCCTGGCGCAGCCCGGCTTCGCCCTTCCACAGATGTGCGCAGCCGGTGATGTCGATCAGCAACCCGTCCTGGCCATCGCGCATGACGAGGGGGGAGAAACGCAAGGCCCAGGCGGCAAGACGCTGCAGGGCACGGGCGTCATTCATCGGGTCGGCCGGGAAGTGAATGAGGCCCGGTCGTCGCGCCAGCGCATCTGCCAGACTGAGACCGGGAATGAAGCCGAGGCGCATGGCGGTTTCATTGGCCGCAGAGATCAATCTTCGGCCGGCTGCCGTACAGATCGCGACAACCGGCGCTTCAGCTGGCACAGGTTTCTTGGTCGCGCGACCCTGTTGCGCCTGCCGCCAGCGATCGGTGCTCCAATGCGGCAGCCACAGCGAAAGATAGCGTTTAGCCTGCAGGGGCGCGGTATTGCTTGCTGGTGAAGGGCTTGCTGTCATCATTTGCCGCCATGGCTGCCCGGCGTTGCGGCTCGGCCGCGCGAAGCTGCCAGTATTGACCTTGCAAAGCAGGTTGCTCCTGCAGTGCAGGTTGCTCCGGCAGGGTGACGTCCCAGCCGCCCGGCGGACCGTTTCTCTGCCGCCAGAGATGCAAATGCCAGCAGGGCAGGCCGAGGCCGGGACGGTGGTCGTCGATGGGACGGCTGGGAAGGGACGAGATCAACCAGCGGGTCGTGGCGGCGCTTGGCTGACGATGCTTACCGCCCTTGCCCAGGAGACGGCTGCGGCGCAAGACCAGGATCGTGCAATTCTTCTCTTCGGCGGCAAGTTGCAGCCGCCGGCTGGCGGTCAGGTCCAGGAGATCGATTTCACCGATCACCAGCGAGACGGCGCCGGAGCGCGCCGCTTCTTCCACAGCCCACAGACTCTCCACCTCCTGGCGGCTCTCCACCAGCAGCAATCTCGTGGGATCGAGCCCCTGGGCCTGTAACCCCGGCCCATAAAGGTCGGGCGTGGCGGCGATCCAGATCGCGCGTTGGTTACGATGCTGCAGCATCACCTGGGCGGCAAAGAAAGCGGGCAGCAGCGCCAGTTCAGCATCGGCTCCCGCGCCGGCAATCTCATGCAGGGCGCCTTGCACCAAGCCGCCGCCGATATGGGCATCGATGGGCGGCAGGCCGAGCGACAAATATCGCAACGACCGGCCAGCCGGCGGGGCGGGCTGTTCTTGCGGAGACGGGCCGACCAGCCGCCCGGCCAATTGTTGGCGTAGGACCGTCAGCCTTTCGCGGGAAGAGATCGGATCAGCTTGTTTCATGTTCTATTTTTGTTCTCTTTCTGCCGCAAGAGTCAAGCAAACCTGCATCATCGGTGGCATGGAAGTCATGTCAGCGCGAACAAGGAATATTTGCATGCAAACACTGGTCACAACGCAGATCGCCGGTACCACGCCGTCATATCGCCTAGAACAAATCATGGACCCGTGGCCCCGGTAACCAACCCTCGGAAGAAATTGGAGAAACTGTGACAAAGCAGTTGAAACCCCAGAAGCGATGTCACATGGTCCTGACAGTCGAGGGACAATCAGGAGTCGGTATTTCGACATAACCTGGCGCTCCTAAACTGGAGGCCAATGCCGGCTCATCGCTTCGACATAAGAAACAGGGAGACGAAATATGAATAAAATCATTGCGGGCCTCAGATTGCCCGTCCTTACCGTTGCGGGATTGCTGATGACGACTTGTCTCGCTTCCGCTGAATCGGTTCTCAACCGAGGGAACGGCGCCGAGCCGGAGACCCTCGACCCCGCCAAATCCACCGGCGTCATCGAATCCAACATCCAATATGACCTTTTCGAAGGCCTGACGACCTATACGCCCGATGGCAAGGTCGTTCCGGGCATGGCCGAGAAGTGGGATATCAGCGATGACGGCCTGACCTACACGTTCCATCTGCGCGATGCCAAATGGTCGAACGGCGATCCGGTGACAGCCGGCGATTTCGTCTATTCCATGCAGCGCCTGGTTGATCCGGCGACGGCCTCGGACTACGCCTCGATCGCGGACGTGATCAAGGGCGCGAAGGACATCCGTGAAGGGCGCGAGAAGGATCTTTCCAAGCTTGGCGTGACGGCTGCAGATGATCATACGTTGAAGATCGAACTGGCCTCACCGACCCCCTATCTGCTGTCGATGCTGCGCCATTCCAGCTTCTTGCCGGTAAACAAGAAGGATATCGAGAAATACGGCCAGGATTGGACCAAGCCCGGCAATCTGGTCAGCAACGGCGCCTTCACCTTGAGCGCCTGGACACCGCAATCCAGTCTGACCGTGGTGAAGAATCCCAATTACTACGACGCCCAGAATGTAAAGCTCGATAAGATCAACTTCTATCCGACCGAAGATCTGAGCGAAGAATTCAAGCGCTACCGCGCCGGTGAGCTGGATATCACCTATGAAGTTCCCGCCGATCAGATCAAGTTCATCCAGAAGAATCTCAAGGATCAGTATGAAGGGAAGCCGTATCTCGGCACCTACTATTACATCGTCAATCTGACCCGTGAGCCGCAGGGCAAGAGCCAGGACATCCGCACGGCGCTATCCATGGCGATCGATCGCGAAACCTTGGCCAACAAGGTTCTTCAGGGTGTCTATCTGCCCGGCTATTCGTGGGTTCCGCCGGGAATCCCCGGCTATCAGCCGCAGGAAATGGCTTACAAGGACGTGAAGCAGGCCGACCGCGTGAAGGAAGCTAAGGCCTTGCTGGCAAAGGCCGGCTATAGCGCCAGCCATCCGCTGAAGCTGGAGATCCTCTACAATACACATGAGGACCACAAGAAAGTGGCAATCGCCGTCCAGAATATGTGGAAGCAGATCGGTGTGGACGTGACCCTCACCAACCAGGAATGGAAGGTCTATCTCGATACCCGCGATCAGAAGCAATTCGACATCGCGCGGGCAGCCTGGATCGGCGATTACGGCGATCCCATGACCTTCATGGATCTCTTCCTTTCGGATGCGGGTGTCCGTAACGATGCCGGCTATCAGAGCGCTGCCTACGATAAGGCGGTTCACGATTCCGAGAACGAGCGCGATCCGGAAAAGCGCATGGCGCTGCTGGAACAGGCAGAGAAGACCCTGGTCAATGACCTGCCGATCATCCCGCTGATGTATTACGAGACCAAGCATATGGTCTCAAAGCGGGTGTCGGGATGGGCCTATAACATTCTCGACTTCCATCTCGGCCGCTACATGTCGGTCCAATGAGATAGGGGCAGGCTGGCGGATTTTGATCCGCCAGCCGCCGTCTTTGTCCTATGATCTCTGATCTATCCATGTCGGCAATTCCCTGCCGACCGATAGCCCGTGAGCGGAGCTGACCGATGCTGCGTTACTTTCTGCGGCGTCTTCTCGGGGCCATTCCGACCCTGTTTCTGATCGTCGTCATTTCCTTCTTCATGATCCGCCTTGCCCCCGGCGGGCCGTTTTCCACCGAACGTCAGGTACCCAAGGAGGTTGAAGCAGCTCTGCTGCGCGCCTATCACCTTGACGAACCCCTATGGCTGCAGTTCCTGCATTATCTCGGGGGCTTGCTGCATGGCGATTTCGGCCCGTCCTTCAAATACAAGGACTTCACCGTTACCGACCTGATCGCGCAGGGATTTCCGGTGTCGTTGCAACTCGGCGGCATCGCCATCGTGCTGGCCCTGATCATCGGGCTGACCCTCGGCATCACCGCGGCGTTTCGTCAGAATACACTGATCGATTACATCGCCACCGGCATTTCGATGCTGGGCATCGCGGTGCCCAACTTCATCGTCGCGCCCTTGATGACCTTGGTCTTCGGCCTGATCCTCGGCATATTGCCGATCGGCGGCTGGGGCGGGGCGAGCCATTATATTCTGCCGGTGATCGCGCTATGCCTGCCGCAGATCGCCGTCATCACCCGGCTCATGCGCAGCAGCATGATCGAGATCCTGCACACCAATTATGTGCGAACGGCGCGCGCCAAGGGATTGCCGGAAATCATCACCATCACGCGGCATGCCATTCGAGCGGCCATCCTGCCGATCGTCTCTTATCTCGGCCCGGCCATTGCCGCGATCATCACCGGTTCGGTGGTGGTCGAACAGATCTTCGGTATTCCGGGTATCGGCCGCTATTTCGTCCAGGGATCGCTCAATCGCGATTACACCATGGTCATGGGCGTCACGATCTTTTACGGCGCCCTGATCATTCTCTGCAATCTCGCGGCAGACCTGCTCTATGGCCTGCTCGATCCCAAAATCCGCTATAGCTGAGGCTTTGCATGTCTGCTGCTCTCACCTCGGCCGATTTGACCGACCATATGGAAGTCAAAGGCCGTTCGCTTTTTGCCGATGCTTTGCGGCGTTTTCGCAACAACAAGGCGGCGATGCTAGGCGTCATCGTCTTTGCGCTGATCGCCATTGCCTGCTTCGGTGCACCATATTTCGGTCTCCGCAGCCAGGATGACGTCGATTACGACCTGATCCAGGCGGCGCCCGATTGGTCGCAAGGGTATTATTTCGGTACCGATGCCAATGGCCGCGACCTCTTCGTCCGCACGCTCTATGGCGGCCAGGTTTCGCTCATGGTTGGCTTCGTCGCCACATTGGTCAGTCTCGTCATCGGCGTGACCTGGGGGGCCACTGCCGGATTTCTCGGCGGCCGTATCGACGGATTCATGATGCGGATTGTCGATATCCTCTATTCCTTACCCTTCATCTTCTTCGTGATCATGCTGACCGTGGTCTTCGGCCGCGACATGGTTCTGATCTACGCCGCGATCGGCGCCATTTCCTGGCTCGACATGGCGCGCATCGTGCGAGGCCAGACGATCAGCCTGCGGCGCAAGGAGTTCATCGAGGCGGCGGAGGCGAGCGGTGTGCGCACACATAACATCATCCTGCGCCACATCATCCCGAACTGCATTGGCCCCGTGGTGGTTTATGTGACGCTGACCGTGCCGACGGTCATCCTGACGGAATCCTTCATCAGCTTTCTCGGCATGGGCGTCCAGGAACCCAATTCCAGTTGGGGCACGCTGGTGAGTGAAGGGGCGGGCTCGATGGAGCAGGCGCCCTGGGCGGTCGTTGGCCCTGCGACGGTGCTGGCCGTTACCCTGTTGTGCCTGAATTTCATCGGCGACGGTTTGCGCGACGCCTTCGACCCGAAGGACCGCTGATCATGGCAGCACCGCAGAATTCCGCGCAGCCTGGTCACGTGCTGGAGGTGACAGATCTTCGTACCACCTTTGCAACGCCGGACGGCGAGGTGAAGGCGGTCAATGGCGTGTCCTTCTCCATTCGCCGGGGCGAGACACTGGGTATCGTCGGCGAGTCCGGCTCCGGCAAGACGCAGATCTTCATGTCGCTGATGGGGTTGCTCGCCCGTAACGGCCGCGTCCAAGGCAGCGCGCGGTTCCAGGGCAAGGAGATCCTCGGCTTGCCGGTGGGTGAATTGAACAAGATCCGCGGCGCGAAGCTCGCCATGATCTTCCAGGACCCGATGACTTCCCTCAACCCCTATCTGACGGTACGCCGCCAGATGACCGAGGTTCTCATTACCCATAAGGGCCTCAGCGAGGGCCAGGCCGCAAAGCAATCGGTCGAGATGCTGGAACAGGTGCAGATCCCGGAGGCCAAGCACCGCCTCAACATGTATCCGCATGAATTCTCCGGCGGCATGCGTCAGCGCGTCATGATCGCCATGGCGCTGCTCTGCAATCCGGAACTGCTGATCGCCGATGAGCCGACCACGGCGCTCGACGTCACCGTGCAGGCACAAATCCTCGCGCTGTTGCGCAAGCTGAGGGCCGAACACAAGACGACAACGGCTTTCATCACCCATGACCTCGGCGTCATCGCCGGTCTTTGCGACCGTGTCATGGTGATGTATGCCGGCAATATCGTCGAAAGCGGGCCGGTACGCGACATCTTCAAGAATCCGCAGCATCCCTATACTCAGGGCCTGCTGCGATCGATGCCGCGGCTGGATGAAACCGACAGCGACCGCCTGCACACGATTGCCGGCCAACCGCCCAATCTGCAGCGACTGCCGAGCGGCTGCGCCTTCCGCGACCGCTGCGAAATGGCGATGCAGATTTGTGCCGAGGAGCGGCCCTTCCTTCATGAATTTGCCCCGCAAAGGACAAAAGCATGTCATCTGCCAACGCGATGAAGACTGACCCAATGCCGAGCGAGACGATTCTCTCGGTGCGCAATCTCAAGGTCCATTTCGATGTCGGGAAGGGCGGTTTCTTCAACCGCCGGCCCGCCATCGTAAAGGCGGTAGACGGCGTTAGCTTCGACCTGCGCGCCGGCGAGACCCTGGGCTTGGTCGGGGAATCCGGTTGCGGCAAATCCACGCTGGGACGCGCCCTGCTGCGGCTCCTGGCGATCAAAGAGGGAAAAGTCGTCTGGCTGGGAACGGACCTTGCCTCGCTGGATGCCGAGGCGATGCGGCAGAAGCGTCGCGAGATGCAGATCATCTTCCAGGACCCGCTGGCATCGCTCAATCCGCGCATGACCATCGGGCAGATCATCGCCGAGCCCCTGAAGACCTTCAATCCGGGCCTGTCAGGTGCTGAGGTCAAACGCCGGGTACAGCGTATGCTGGCCCAGGTCGGCCTGCAGCCGCAGCATATCAACCGTTATCCGCATGAGTTCTCCGGCGGGCAGTGCCAGCGTATCGGCATCGCCCGGGCCATGATCAACAATCCGAAGCTGATCGTCTGCGACGAGCCGGTTTCAGCCCTCGACGTCTCGATCCAGGCCCAGATCGTCAATCTGCTGATGGACCTGCAGCGGGAAACCGGCATGTCGCTGATTTTCATCTCGCATAATCTCAGCGTGGTCCGCCATATCAGCCATCGCATCATGGTGCTTTACCTGGGGCGGGTTGCCGAAATCGCAGATCGCGACACAATCCTGACCAAGCCGCTGCATCCCTATACCCAGGCCCTGATTTCGGCCGTGCCGATCCCGGATCCCGATCTGGAGCAGGGGAAGGAGATGATAATCCTGAAGGGCGACCTGCCGTCGCCGCTCAATCCCCCCAGTGGTTGTGCCTTTCGCACCCGATGCCCCAAGGCGACGGAAATCTGCGCCAAGCTGGTGCCGGAGTTCCGTACCGCCAGTTTCGGCCATCAGGTGGCCTGCCACCACGCGGCGTTGGATTAAACGGGCTCTTTTGCAAGCCAATGAAATAATTGAATCCGACTGGTTAACAGAAAACATCGGGCGGTAATAATCCATATACCTTTCGCCGTCACAATATTGCCGACGTCAAAGCATCCGTGATCCCGCCTATGGACAGGATGCGGTACGTTACCGGGGAGGGCGACCGCTAGATGAATATTGACCTTCGAATCCTCGAATTGGTGGCCTCGAAGATTTGCCATGACCTGATCAGCCCGATCGGCGCGGTGAATAACGGGCTCGAATTAATGGAGGATGAGCAGGATGCAGCGCTTCAGACCGAAGCTCTTGCCTTAGCGCAGCGAAGCGCGAGACGAGCAAGCATCCTGCTGCAAATGTTCCGCAGCCTGTTCGGCAATGCGGGCAATCAGGCAGCCTTCGGTCCCAAGGAGGTTCGCCAGCTTGCGCTTGAGTTTCTGCAGAATGGCAAAGTGACCTTGGAACCGGATTTTGCCGATGCCGGTCATTTGCCCGAAGGTTTCGGCAAGCTTTTACTGGCGGCGATCGTCCTGGCCGCCGAGGCGCTGCCGCGCGGCGGCACGGTCACGGTGACCTTGCCCGAGGCCTCCGAAGCGACCTCCTTCAGCGTTGTCGGCGTCGGCGGCCAGATTGCCTTCTCCGAAGAAAATCAGAAGGCCTTGCAACTGATCCTGCCGGTACCGGACCTGACCGCCCATTCGGCCCTGCCTTATTTCACCGGTCTGCTCGTTAAAAGAGCAGGAATCAGATGCGAAATAGATCAGAAAACCGCGGGTCAATTCGCTCTCTATTTTTCGACCTAAGATTCTGAATTTATTCGATAAAGCCGTGATGCCCCACGGTTCACGTTAAATTAATCCTTTTTTGCAACGCTGGGCGAACTTATCCGAAGGGTTTTTTCCCTGAAGGTTTCGCCAGCGATAACAGGATCCTAGCTATGGATGATCTGCTCAGTGAATTCTTGACGGAAACCTCCGAGAATCTCGCGGTTCTCGATGTCGAGCTCGTGAAGCTCGAGCAGAATCCAAACGATACCGAACTGCTCGGCAATATCTTCAGGCTTGTCCACACGGTCAAAGGCACTTGCGGCTTCCTCGGGCTTCCCCGTCTGGAATCGGTCGCCCATGCCGGTGAAAACGTGCTCGGCAAGGTGCGCGACGGCGAGCTGGACGTCACGGCCGAAGCGGTATCGCTCATTCTCGAATGTCTCGACCGGATCCGTTCGATCATGGGGGACCTTGAAGCGACCGGCAGCGAGCCCCAGGGCGACGACACGGATCTCATCAAGCGATTGAATGCTTTTGCCGATGGCGGCGGAGCGGCTTCGGCGCCGGCCCCGGCGGCTCCGGCGCCCGCGGCTCCGGTTGCCTCGGTGGTTTCCCTGCAGGCGGCCCGGCCCGCCAAGGCCGGCGCAGGTTCGCCTTCGATCTATGAGCAGATTGGCGGCATGGGCACGATCGACGCCATGGTCGAAGTGCTTTTCAACCGTCTGCTGGGCGATCTGCGCCTGAAGCACTTTTTCGACGGCGTCAATTCGGACCATTTGCAGGGCCGGACCCGCGAGTATCTCAGCAAGGTGACCGGCGGGCCGGACTCGTTCAACGACGCCGATGTCAAGTCGGCGCACGCCCGGATCTGCGGCCTCGGCCTGAACGACGCGCAATTTGACGCCTTCGCCGGGCACGCCCAGGCAGCCATGAACGCGCTGGAGGTTCCGGCCGGCGTCGCGGCGATGTTGATGAGCATGATCTTTGCGACCCGGGACGAAGTGGTCGGCCGGGTGGCGCCGAGCGATGGTATCGCGTCGCTGGCGGACGTGGCGGATCGCGGTTCGGCGCCGGTGGCGGCTCCCGCTCCCGCTCCCGCAGTCGAACCTGCTGCGCCGAGTGCCACGGTCACCGAATTGCATAAGCCGGAGCCGAAAGTGGAGAAGCCGGTTGCCAAGCCCGCTGCGGAAGCGGGGGAGAGCAAGGATTCGTCGGTCGCCAACCAGACGATCCGCGTCAATGTCGATCTGCTCGAAAACCTGATGACCATGGTCAGCGAATTGGTCCTGACCCGCAATCAGGTGCTGCAGATCCTGCGCAAGCACAAGGACAGCGAGTTCGCGGCGCCGCTGCAGCGCCTCAATCATGTAACCTCGGAACTGCAAGAAGGGGTCATGAAGACCCGCATGCAGCCGATCGGCAATGCCTGGGCCAAGCTGCCGCGCCTCATTCGCGATCTCAGCCACGAATTGAAGAAGAAGATCGATCTGGTGATGATCGGTCAGGAAACCGAACTCGATCGCCAGGTCCTCGAGATGATCAAGGACCCGCTCACCCATATGGTGCGCAACTCGGCCGATCACGGTCTCGAGACACCGGAAGATCGTCGGCGTGCCGGCAAGCCGGAAACCGGCAAGGTGACGCTGAACGCCTATCATGAAGGCGGGCACATCATCATCGAAATCCAGGATGACGGCCGCGGTCTGGCACTGTCCAAGATCAAGGCGAAGATCATCCAGAACGGCCTGGCCAGCGAATCCGAACTGGAATCGATGAGCGACCAGCAGGTCCAGCAGTTCATCTTCAAGCCGGGCTTCTCGACCGCCGCCAAGGTCACCAGCGTTTCCGGCCGCGGCGTCGGCATGGATGTCGTCAAGACCAATATCGAGAAGATCGGCGGTACCGTCGAGATGCGCTCGACGGAAGGCAAGGGCACGACCTTCATCATCAAGATCCCGCTGACCCTGGCGATCGTCTCGGCGCTGATCGTCGAATGCGGCGGCGAACGTTTCGCCATTCCGCAGATCAGCGTCGTGGAGTTGGTCCGTGCTTCCAGCAATGGCGAGTTGAAGGTCGAGAAGATCAAGGACACGCCGGTTCTGCGCTTGCGCAATCGCTTGCTGCCGCTGGTGTCGCTGCGTGAGCTGCTGCGTCTCGACAGGAAGGAATCGAAGGTCGACGACGACACCTTCATCGTCGTTGCCCAGGTCGGCACCTATAGCTTCGGCATCATGGTCGACCGTGTCTTCGACACTGAAGAAATCGTGGTCAAGCCGGTCGCGCCGATCCTGCGCGATATCGAGATGTTCTCCGGCAATACCATCCTTGGTGACGGCAGCGTCATTATGATCCTCGACCCGAACGGCATCGCCGCGCATAGCGGCCAGATGGGTATGGGCAACGACAGTGCCGCTGCGGAGAATATGGCCCGCCGCGCCCGCAATGTCGGCGAGGAAGTCGTGCCGCTGCTGCTGTTCAAGGCGGGCGACGGTGCACCGAAGGCGGTGCCGCTGGCGCTGGTGGCGCGGCTCGAAGAGCTCGACCGCCAGACGATCGAACATTCGAATGGCCGCTGGGTCGTGCAATATCGTGGCCAGCTGATGCCGCTGGTGCCGATGGACCAGTACCAGGAGATCTCGCGCGAGCCGGGCCGGCAGCCGGTCCTGGTCTTCTCGGATCGCGAACATACGATGGGGCTGATGGTCGACAATATCGTCGATATCGTTGAAGCGCGCCTCAACGTGGAGCTGAGTGCCGCGACGCCCGGCCGGATCGGCAGCGCCGTCATTGCCGGCCATGCGACGGAAATCATCGACACCGGCTATTACCTGGCTCAGGCCTTCGGTGATTGGTTCGGTTCCCGTGAAGAGGATACGACCGCCGGTCGCGGCCGTCGTCTGCTGCTGGTCGACGACAGCGCATTCTTCCGTCACCTCCTGGCGCCGCAACTCTCGGCGGCGGGCTTCCTGGTGACTTCAGTCGACAGTCCGGACAAGGCGCTGGCGCTTTGCGAACAGGGCGAGAGCTTCGACATCATCGTCAGCGATATCGAAATGCCCGGCATGACCGGCTTCGAATTCTGCGAGATGGTCAAGAAGGCTGGACCCTGGCAGGGCGTGCCGATCATCGCCCTCTCTTCGCATGCCAGCCCGCGCGATCTCGCCAAGGGGCGCACGGTCGGCTTCGATGATTATGTGGCGAAATATGATCGCGAGGGCCTGGTCCATACGATCAACGAAACCCTGTCTGAAGTCAGAGGTGCTGCATGAGTATTTCCCGCGAGGACGGCAAGGAGGCCGCCTCCGACGCCCTTGTGATGGGCTCGGGCGATTACCGCGATTACGTGACCATGTCGATTGCCGATCAGCTGTTCGGCATCCCGGTTCTCAAGGTGCAGGACGTGCTTGGCCCGCAGACCATCACCCGCGTGCCCCTGGCGCCGCCCGAAGTCGCCGGCTCGCTCAATCTGCGCGGCCGCATCGTAACGGCGATCGATGTTCGCCTGCGTCTCAGCCTGGAACCGCGGGGCGGCGAGAAGCCGTCGATGTCGGTCGTGGTCGAGCATGACGGCGAACTCTACAGCTTGCTGGTTGATACGGTTGGCGAGGTGTTAAGCCTCAACGTCAAGGACTATCAACGCAATCCGCCGACGCTTAATCCGCGGTTGCGCGAATTTTCCGACGGCATCTATCGATTGAACGGTTCGCTGCTCGTTGTCTTGAGCGTCGCATCCCTGTTGAACTTCGGCGGTCGTGCCGATGCGGCCTAAGAGCTGGGGGCGGCCGCATGTTGGCCGCCACGCAGAGAGCATCTAGACGAACCGCGACGAAAGTGGGTGGAGCGCTGCAATGAAGTCTTGCCTTGTGGTCGATGATTCAAAAGTCGTCCGAATGGTTGCCAGAAAGATTCTTGAGGGACTGAACTTCAAGATTGATGAAGCTGAGAATGGCAAGACGGCGATGGAAGCGTGCTCCAAGCAGATGCCCGATGCAATTCTGCTTGATTGGAATATGCCGATCATGAGCGGCATTGAGTTCTTGCGTAATCTGCGCAAGATGGATGGCGGCCAGATGCCCGTCGTCGTGTTTTGCACGACGGAGAACGATATTCAGCATATCCAGGAAGCGATCGGCGCCGGCGCCAACGAATACATCATGAAGCCTTTCGATAGTGAAATCATCGAATCCAAGTTCAGCCAGGTTGGCCTGATCTGACCGCATCGCTGATCTGGAGTTGAGCGGATGGCCTTTGGGCAGACAGTTTTGAAGACATCGACATCACCGGCCGGCGGGCCCGTGCGCGTGATGGTCGTGGATGATTCGATGGTCATCCGCGGATTGCTGACCCGCAGCCTTGAGACCGACCCGGGCATCAAGGTGGTCGTCAGCGCCGGTAACGGCAAGGCGGCGCTCGATGCGATCGCCAAGAACGACGTCGAAGTTGTCGTGCTTGATATCGAAATGCCGGTCATGGACGGGATGACGGCTCTGCCGCAGCTCATTGCCGCCAGGCCCTATGTGCAAGTCATCATGGCTTCCACCCTGACGCTGAAGGGCGCTTCGATCAGCATGAAGGCATTGTCGATGGGGGCTGCCGATTACGTGCCGAAGCCGACTTCGACCACGGAAATCAATGGCGCAGAGGCCTTCAAGACGGACCTGATCGCCAAAGTCAAAAACTGGGGGGCTGTGGCGCGACGTCGGCGCGGTACGGCACCGGCCGCAGGGCAGGCTCCGGCCGTGCCGGCTCCGACGGCGCCGGTTCCGCGAAAGCTTTATGGCAGCGCGGAAGTCAAGCTGCGTCCGGCCGGAACGGGCAAGCCCGATTGCCTGGTCATCGGCAGTTCGACGGGCGGCCCGCAAGCCTTGTTCAAAATTTTCCAGATGCTGGGGCCGATCACACATCTGCCTGTCTTTGTCACGCAGCATATGCCGGCGACCTTCACAACGATTCTCGCCGAACATATCGCCCAGGCAAGCGGCACGCCGGCCGCGGAAGCAAAGGATGGCGAGCCGGTTGTGAATGGCCGCATCTACGTCGCTCCGGGCGATTTTCATATGACTGTGGCGGTGGAGAATGCCCGTAAAGTGCTGCGGATCAATAAGAATCCGCCGGAGAATTTCTGCCGTCCGGCGGTTGATCCCATGTTGCGGTCGATTACCAAGGTCTATGGCAACAAGGTCCTGTTCTGCATGCTGACGGGCATGGGACAGGATGGCTTGAGAGGTGCTCAGGAGCTGATTGCCGGCGGGGGTACGGTGATCGCCCAGGATGAGGCGACGAGCGTCGTCTGGGGAATGCCGGGCGCAGTTGCGACGGCAGGGCTCTGCAGTGCGGTTCTGCCGCTTTCGGATATCGGCCCCTATATCCGCAAGTTCATTTCAAGGACAGGCATATGACCGTGACAGACTTCGAGTTTATCTGTCAGATCCTGCGCGATCGGTCCGGCTTGGTCCTTACCAACGACAAGGCCTATCTGCTGGAAAGCCGCCTGCTGCCGGTCGCGCGCAAGTGGAAGCTTGCGGGTTTCGATGACCTGGTGAAGGCCATCCGCATGCGGCCTGACGAGACGATGATTCGCGATGTCGTCGAGGCGATGACGACCAACGAATCGTTCTTCTTCCGCGATACCAAGCCTTTTGACCAGTTCAAGCAGCTTATCCTGCCGACGCTCCTCAAGGAACGCGCCGCCAGCAAGACTATTCGCATCTGGAGTGCGGCTTGCTCCAGCGGTCAGGAGGCCTATTCGCTGGCGATGATCCTTTCCGAGATGAGCGCACAGCTTTCCGGCTGGAAGATCGATATCGTCGGCACCGATCTTTCGACCGAAATTCTCAGCCGGGCCAAGGAAGGCGTCTATTCTCAGTTCGAAGTGCAACGAGGACTGCCGATCACGCTGCTGGTCAAGTATTTCCAGCAGAATGGCGACCGTTGGCAGATCAGCCAGAAAATCCGCAGCATGGTTCAATACCGCGAATTCAACCTGCTGCAGGATCCGGTTTCATTGGGGCGTTTCGACGTCGTCTTCTGTCGAAACGTGCTGATCTATTTCGACCAGCCGACCAAGGCGAAAGTGTTGAATGGGATTGCCAAGCAGATGCCGAACGACGGCTTCCTCATTCTCGGCGGTGCCGAAACGGTTCTCGGCCTCACCGACCGTTTTCAATTGGTGCCCGGCCAGCGTGGCATATATTGCGTGGCCAACGGCGATGGCAAAGCCAGTCCTGCGGTTGGGGTGATACCGCGTCCCGCCGTCGCGCCCCCGGCAGCGCCGATCAAGCCGGCGATGGTGCCGCCGGTGGGGGCCACTTTGCGAAAGCTCTGAGGCGCACTGAATAAGCCAGCAGAAAGCAAAGAAAAGCCGGGCAGCGTCATGCTGGCCCGGCTTTTCTTTGCTTGCATCCGTCTAGATCAATCCGCTCGCCGCGGTTCTTGTTGACGCCGCTGGCTCGGGGCGGGGCAGGCGATCAACCACCCGCACCTTCGGCCGCTTTCCGAACCTGGCCAATACGTCCGTCTTCCGGATCACGCAGCACGTAGCCGCGCCCCCAGACCGTCTCGATGTAGTTTTCGCCGCCAGTTGCCAGGGTCAGTTTCTTCCGCAGCTTGCAGACGAATACGTCGATGATCTTCAACTCCGGCTCGTCCATGCCGCCGTAAAGATGGTTGAGGAACATCTCCTTGGTCAGCGTCGTTCCCTTGCGCAGCGAGAGCAGTTCAAGGATGCCATATTCCTTGCCGGTCAGATGCAGCGGCTGGCCCTCGACTTCCACCGTACGGGTATCGAGATTGACCATCAACTTGCCGGTCTGGATCAGCGAGTCCGAATGCCCCTTGGAGCGACGGACGATAGCCTGGATGCGGGCGAGCAATTCGCGGCGGTCGAAGGGCTTGGTGAGATAATCGTCGGCGCCGAAGCCAAGCCCCTTGATCTTGCTGTCGAGCTCATTCAGGCCCGAAAGAATTAAGATCGGCGTGTTGACGCGGGCGGAGCGCAAGCGACGCAGAACCTCATAGCCGTCAATGTCCGGCAGCATGAGGTCGAGAATGATGATGTCGTAATCGTAAAGCTTGCCGATCTCCAAACCGTCCTCACCGAGGTCGGTCGAATCGACAATATAGCCTTCCGATTTCAGAATGAGTTCGATGCTCTGGGCGGTATTCGAATCGTCTTCGACAAGTAAGACCCGCATGACATTCACCCCAACCCCAAGATCCTGTCTCCCGGACAGACGTTTAATGTTAACCATTAAACCGCATTTGTGTAAAGCTGCCTGCATCCTCGCGCTATGGTCGTCAAAGTCTCCGATCAGCGAAACGGGCGCAGCTCTCTAGCGTTTTTGCCACTGATCAATGATTATTTTCCTATGGCGTTGCGCCAGCATCGTTAACTGCGAGTTAAGGCCGACGAAGTAGTCTGCTGGAACCTGTAATGAGCCCGAAAAATCCCCCGGCCCAGATGCAAACTGCTTTTCTTGAACCCGTCCTCCGTGAAATCAGCCGAATACCCGAACACCGTGTCTACGGCCGCGTTTCGGCTGTTCTCGGCATGCTGGTGGAGATCGCCGGGATCGAGAGCAATCTCACCATCGGCGCGCGCTGCGCCCTTATCGACCGCGCCGGCCAACAGGTCGGCTGCGAAATCGTCGGCTTCCGCAATGGCCGCGCCCTGGCGATGGCCTATGGCTCGCTGGAAGGTGTGGGGCTTGGCAGCAAGGCGATCATTGTCGAAATGGACCCGGTAGTGCGGCCGACCGAAGCTTGGCTCGGCCGCGTCATCAATGCTTTCGGCGAACCGATCGACGGCAAAGGGCCGCTGCCGACCGGCAGCGCGGCCTGTCGCATCCGCGCCAATCCGCCGCCGGCTCATGCCCGCGCAAGGGTCGGCGGCAAGATCGATCTCGGCGTCAGGGCGCTGAACACCTTTACGACCTGCTGTCTCGGCCAGCGCATGGGCATCTTCGCCGCCTCGGGCGTCGGCAAGTCGGTGTTGCTGTCGATGATCGCCCGCTACACCTCGCTCGACATCAATGTCATCGGCTTGATCGGCGAGCGCGGCCGCGAGGTGCAGGAATTCATCGTCGATGAACTGGGGCCGGAAGGCTTGGCGCGCAGCGTCGTGGTCGTCGCGACCTCAGATGAATCACCGCTGATGCGCCGGCAGGCGGCGCAGATGACGATGACGGTCGCCGAGTTCTTCCGCGACCAGGGACGCGATGTGCTGTGCATGATGGATAGCGTCACGCGCTTCGCCATGGCCATGCGCGAGATCGGTCTCAGCGCCGGCGAGCCGCCTGCGAGCAAGGGTTATACGCCGTCGACCTTTGCGGAGCTGCCGCGTTTGCTTGAACGCGCCGGGCCCGGTATTGCCGGTTCCGGTTCGATCACCGGCCTCTTCACGGTGCTGGTCGAAGGCGACGACCATAACGAGCCTGTGGCCGATGCCGTGCGCGGCATCCTCGACGGCCATATCGTCCTTGAACGATCGATCGGCGAGCGCGGCCGCTATCCGGCGGTCAATATTCTTCGCTCGCTGTCGCGTACCATGCCCGGCTGCAACATTCCGGAGCAGAATGTCCTGGTCCGGCAGGCCAGGCTGCATATGTCGGTTTACGAAGACATGGCGGAGCTGATCCGCCTTGGCGCCTATCGTCGCGGTTCCGATCCGGCGGTGGACGAAGCGATCCGGCTCTACCCGTCGATCGAGGCCTTCCTCGGCCAGCAGCGCGGCGAGCGCAGCGATCTTGAAAGCGGCTATCAGCAATTGGCGGAGATTCTCGGGCAACCCTATGTGCCTGCGGGTGCCATGGAAGCCGGTGAGACCGAGGCATGAGCGGTCTCGATCAACTGATGCGCCTGCAGAAATGGACGCTGGACGAAAAACGGCGCCAGGCGCTGGATCTGGAAAGCCTGATCGAAAAACTGGAGACGGATGTCCGGCTTCTCGACGAGGAGATCGTCCGGGAGGTCGAGGCGGCCCAGGCGTCCATCGAACTGCAGCGGGCTCTTCCGGCCTATCGCAAGATCATGCAAGAGCGGCGCGAGCGGCTGGAGCAATCGATCGACAATCTGCGGGTCGAGCTTGCCCGTATCCAGGAGGAGATCGCCGAGGCGTTTTCCGACCTGAAGAAGACTGAACAGACCATCGAGAGCCGCAAACTGCGCCAGCGCCAGCTGGAGCGCCGGCGCGAACAGATCGTTGCCGACGATATCGGGTTGGAACTGCACCGCCGGCGCCAGAGCTCGGAATAGCGGGCCGGATGGACAACCTATTGAAAGCTCACATCTAGGCGGTGACCGAGGGCGCGTCCTTGGCGATATCATCCAGCGGCGTGACCGGAAACCGGGCCGTGGTCTGGAAGCCGATATCGCCGGCGTAATTGCCCAGCTCACGGGCTTGCGCGAACAAGCCGGCCAGGTCGCGCTTGATCGCAAGCGGCAATTCCTGGTGGCTGCGGATCATCAGGTCGAAATGCTTTTTCCTGATCAGCCCGTCCAGCTGGCAACCGCCCAGCCTGGTGAAGTTCACCTCGACGACGAAGCGGGTGGCATCGTCTCCCTTGTCCTTGTCGCCGGATTGCCCGCGCCGCTGCCGGCGGTAGAAGAGGTTGATCTGCTGCAGCCTCCCGTCGTCCCACAGGGGCAGGAAGAAGCAGCGCCAATCCTGTTGCGGCCGATCCTGGGCCAGCATCGATAGCTGCGTAAACTCCTCGCGTAATTTCCGCACGGCCTCTTGCTTGCCACCGCCCGATTTCAGTGTCGCGCCGAGCGCGCCGAACAGCTTTTCGAAATCGCCGGCGCGGAAGGCATCCATCGCCGCGTTCATGCCGGCAGCCAATTTGGCGCCCGGTTGCGCCAAATGGGCGATCACCGCGGGATCGGCAGGATCGCCGCCGGCAGCCGAGGCGGCGCCATGTTGCAGCGTGACCAGCAGGTCCAGGAGGGTGGGCCAGCCTTGCGCGAGGTTCAATGCGGTCATCTGCGGCGTCACGGGGATGGCGAGCGCGCTTGCCGCCGATGCCAAATCCATGGCTTCAACTGCCAGGGTAATGGTCGCGCCAACCGGCAGCGTTGCCTGCTGCTGCAGGACGAGATCGCCGAGGCTGCTGTGGATGACCGGGTGGCCGGCCGGCGTATGGCCGAGGATCTGCCCCACGACGGTGGGCTTGCCGCCGGCTGTCGCAGCGAGCTGGACGGCCGCGGCTGGGCCGCCGTTGAGAGCGGGTTGCTGGATGTTGAGGACGCGTAAGCGAAGCTCCGTTCCGGTCGGCAGCGGGCCGGATGGCAGTTGCTTGCCCGTCAGCTCGCCGGTCGCCGAAGCCGCCTCACCCAGGGTGCTGATGGCCTGATATTCCGCTTGGGCAGCTGCCTGCGCAGATCCCGCTAGGACGGGCGCGGCGAACGAACCCAGCGGCACCTTGCCGGTTGATGAAACAATGGCGTTTAGTGTCGTCGCTGAGCCCGCTGTGTCGACGATCTCGGCTGTGGCGCCAGCCGGGCTGGTCGTGGACGCCGTCCGCGCATCGCCCGGCTGTGCGGTAGCCGGGGCCTGGCCATCGATACCGCCTGGATTGGCCTGTCCCGGAGCGGTTTGGACCGGGGCAGTCGGCAGGGGCGGCGTAACAGGCAGTGGAGAGACGGGCGAAGGGGACACGAGCGGATCCTGCAAAGCTTGGCCGGGATTTGCCGGCAGGGACGAAGTTACGGTTCCCGGCAATGATGATGGCGCGCCACCCTGGCCCGCTTCCGCGAGCCCGGGAACGAGGGGCGGTATGACGACAAGCGGTGCCGGCGTCGGAATCGGCGACGCCGGCACCGGCGTTGTTGAAGCAGGCGTGCCGCCCGGTGGGATGCCGACCGGATTGGCGTCCGGGGCCGATGAAGCAGGCGCCGTTGTAACGGGCAATATGGTCACGGCTGCGCCGCCTGCCGGATCGAGCGGAATGGCCGCACTGTCGCCGCTATAGGCCGGGCTGGGCGGCACGGCCGTTCCGGAGGGGGGCAACGGTACGCCGCCAGAGGTATTGGGCGCCGGGAATGGTTGTCCTGCCGGTGCCGTCGCCTCTCCGGCCGCACCCGGCACGGCGGCGGGCGCGGCCGGGCCTGCAGGGGCGGGCAGAGACGGCGGAACATCAATGCTAGTCGGCTCGACCGTTGGCGGTGATGCCGGTGGAAGCGCTGACGCCGGTGTCGTTGGCGGCAGCGGAGACGAACCCGGCGCCGACGCCGTTTGCTGGACAGGCGCCTGGTCAGGCAGCGCTTCATGCGTCGCCACCGGCGGAGAAGCCGGGCTGGAAACCGGCAGCGGAACCTGTCCCGATGGCGGCCGCGCCGGGGGAAGCGGCGATGACGGTGTCTCGGTTGCAGGCGCCTGCTCCTGCGTCTGGGCTTCAGCCGTCGGCGCGCCGGTCGGTATCGGGGTCGAAGCTGCCCTGTCTGAAGGTATCGTGCCTGAAGGTATCGTGCCGACGGTGGGCGAAGGCACGGCTGCCTCGGCAGTTGAGGGCAGAAAGGTGAGGACGGATGCCGGCGCTTCCGGCGGGCTGCCGATGAAAAGCGCGATGATGCGTTCCCGAATCTCGGGATTCAGTGTCAGTGGCCCGATCTGCGCGCCGAGGCCGGCGGGCGCGGCAGGAGAGGACGGCAATGCCGTGTCCGCGGCCTGCGCGGCTGCCTCGGCCGGGTCGGCAAAGAGCGCAGCGATACGGTCATGGATTTCAGGCAGCAACGAAGCGCTGATGGGCGGCGGCGGGGTCGGCCGGAACTCGGCCGTGAATGCCGGCGCCTGCTCGGGAAGCCGGCTCTCGGCCGAGGCGCTGGGGCGAGGCGCCGGCTGAGCTTCAGTGGTCGCCGGTGGCAGCGGCTGTGCGGAACCCTGAATGAGTTCGCGCGGCACGGATTGAATGACAATGGCCGTCAGGCGTGTGCCGGCAACGATCACCGTGGGCGGTGCCGTCTCGTTCGTTGCCGCGCCGGCTGTCGGCCTCTCCGCGTGATCCGGGGGTGATGCCGCGCCGGCCGCTTGTCCGCCTGCCGATTGCGCGGCGCCGGCGGAGGCTTCCCGGGCATTGGCCGGCCGTGCTCCGGCGAGAGCCTCCGCGGCCGCTGGACCGGCCGCTCCCGCTTGATCGACGGCGAGGACGACGACCTGCAAGCGATCACCGACGGAACGCACTTCCATGGTCACATGGCTGCCGGGCTGCAGATTGACATTGGTGGCGATTTTGAGAATTCCCTGATCCGTCTTGATCGCGATCAGCCCGTCCTTGTCGCGTCCCTGGACCGTGCCACGCAGAATGGTGCCATTGTCGAGGGCTATAAAGTTGCGGGGTGGGTCGGGGACGGTAGCGGTGATGGCGACGGCGCTGATGGCGCTCGGGGCGGCCGGTAGGCGGGAAGCAGTGAGGCTTAGATCGCTCACGTTCCCGCTATCAGTCGCCGCGCCAAGGCTTCCACATCGGCGCCGGCCGCGCTGCCCGGATGGCGGATCAGCAGCGGCGTCTGGGCGCGGATCGAATCCTTCACTTTGCCGTCGCGCTGGATGACCGCCAGCAGCTCCGGCCTGGCGTGGAGGAAGCTTTCACAGGCCTTGGCCAGCGTTTCAAAGGTCCGCAAGCCGTCTTCCCGGTTGGCGGCCATATTGACGACGACCCCGATTTTCGACGACTTGCCCTGCTGGTGCAGCAGCTTGATAAAGGCATAGGCATCGGTGAGCGCCGTCGGCTCATCCGTCGTCACGACGATGCTGCGACCGGATTGCATGGCGAGAAACCGCACGGGTCGGTCAATGCCGGCACCGAGATCGATCACCACATGATCATAGTTGCGGCCGAGACTGGCGATGCCGGTGCTGAGCGCAAAAAGACGGTGTGCCGGCATATTGGCCAGACTTTGCGATCCCGAGCGGCCGGCGATGATATCGAAGGCGCCGTCCGGGAAGGGGGTGATGGCGCGCTCCAGCGGCCATTGCTGCTCAAGGACCTGGCCCAGGTCCACCTGGGGCGTGACGCCGAGCTGAATGTCGACATTGGCGAGGCCGAGATCGCCGTCAAGGAGAACCACTTTACGGCCGAGACCGGCCAAGGCATGGGCGAGGGTGATGGACAGCCAGGTCTTGCCGACCCCGCCCTTGCCCGAGGCAACGGCGATGGCATTGCGGACCACATCGGCGTCGATGTTGGTACGCAGGCCCGCCGGCTGCGGCAGGGTGTTCAGGGCGGTCGGTTGCGGCTCGTTACTCATGTTTCCTATCACCGTCCGATCGATTGTGCGGTCACTGGTTCCACGCTGCGGACCAGAGTCTCGGGAAGCAGTAACCGTGCCAAGGCGTCGGCGCCAACAATCTGCAAACCGTCACCAATGCCGGGGGCAACCCCCATTTCTGCAAAAGCCAGTTTTCCGGCATCGGCGGCGGCCAGAATACCACCATAGCGCCGCGCCGTATCAAGTCGTGTCGAGATCAGCCGGCTGGCCCCGATTTCGGCATAAAGGGCGGCCAGTTCGGCCGCTTCGGCAATATCGCTGCCGGCGGCATGGACGACCACCATTTCGGCATCGACCGCCTGGGCCAATTCGCGCAATTGCTCCAAATCGCCAGCAATGAGCGGGTTGCTTCCCACGGTATCGATCAGAATCATGCCGGGAGCGCTTTCCGGCCCGGCCTCATGGCTGGCCAACTGATCCTTGGAGCGTTCCACCGCCCGCTGCAGCGCCAAGGCTGTCCGGGCTCGATAGGCTTGGATCTGCAGCGCCTTGCTATAGGTGGCGAGCTGCTCGACCGCACCGGCTTTGAGGAGGTCGCAGGTGATGGCCGTGACGGGCCAGTTTTTGCTGCGCGCGCAGGCGGCAAGTTTTGCCAGGGTGGAAGTTTTGCCGGCCCCCGGCAGGCCCACCAGCATGATGGGGCGCTCCGGCAGGCGTTCGGTCAATGGCATGACCGGGAAGCGGGTACGCAGGGCGCCGCCCAGGGCTTGATGCGGATTGTCGAGCAGGAAGTTCTCGGCACTGGCGAGAAGCCTTTCAGCCAGCGAACTCGGCACGCGGTGAAAGTCCAGCGCATGAGCAATGGCATCCAGCGGATTTTCCGCTTCGGTTGCCGCTTCGGATTTCCACTGGGTGAGAATGGCCTGATGGTCGACGCCGACTGTCAGCTTCACCGCCTGGCCGATTTGCTCGGTGGCCAGAATGACGACATCCGGGCCGAACTCGGCCTTCGCCATGCGGAGGGCTTCGGCTGCGGAAGTGGCTGAGAAGCTGCGGAGGCGCATCGCTCAGGTCACCTCAGATTTGTCCAAGCGTGCGGATCTTTGCCTTAGCATGAATCTCGTTTTGCGACATCACGGTCGTCAGAGGGCGAAAGCGTTCGATGATCGATCTCACATAGGGCCGAATCCCGGGACTGGTCAAGAGCACAGGGGATTCACCCAGAAGCGTAAACCGTTCAAAGGTCTGTCGGACGGTTTGAATGAATTGCTGCAATTGAGTGGGGGCCATGATCAGCTGTTTGTCGTCGCCTTCGCCATGCAGGGCGTTGGCGAAGGCCTGCTCCCAATCCGGGGACAGGGTGACAAGCGGAATGACACCGCTTTGATCGGTGACTGAATCGCTGATCTGGCGTGCAAGCCGCACCCGCACATGTTCGGTAATGGCGGTGATATTGCGTGAATATCCGCAGGCTTCGGAAATGCCTTCGAGAATGTTCGGCAGATCGCGGATCGAGACGCGCTCCGACAGCAGGCTTTGCAGAACGCGCTGTGTGCCGCCGACGGAGATCTGCGATGGAATGAGATCGGCGATCAGCTTCTGGTTCTCCTTCGGCAGGTCGTCCAGCAATTTCTGCGTCTCGGCATGCGACAGCAGCTCGGACATGTTGTCTTTGACGAGCTCGGTCAGATGCGTGGTGATGACCGTCGAGGGATCGACCACCGTATAGCCGCGGAACAGCGCCTCTTCCCGGGCGCTGGCATCGACCCACATGGCCGGCAGTCCGAAGGTCGGCTCGGTGGTTTCCTCGCCCGCCATATTGATCCGGTCGCCGCGCGGATCCATGACCAGCACCATATTGGGGCGCAGGTCGCCGCGTCCCGCCTCGATTTCCTTGATACGGACGATATAGGAGTTGGCGCTGATCTGCAGGTTGTCCTGGATGCGCACCGCCGGCAGGACATAGCCCATTTCCGTTGCCAATTGCCGGCGCAGGCCTTTGACCTGATCCGTCAGGCGGTGGCCTTGCTCGGTATTGATCAGGCCGAGCAGGCCGTAGCCCAGTTCGATGCGAATGGCGTCGATCTGCAGCGCGGTGCTGATCGGTTCTTCCATCACCGGCGCGGCCGCGGCCTGTTCCGTCTTTTCGACGACAGCGGCCGCTGCCACCTGCTTATGCTGGCGGGTGACGAAATAGGCGGCGCCGCCGGTCAGGCAGGCCAGCAACAGGAAGGGAATCTTGGGGATACCCGGCAAAATCGCCATGGTCAGCATCAGGAAGGATGCCATACCGAGAGCAGCCGGATAGCCGGAAAGCTGTTTGAAAAGAGCCTTGTCGGTGGAGCCCGTGATGCCCGCCTTGGTCACCAGCATGCCGGCGCCGGTCGAAACGATGAGGGCGGGGATCTGTGACACCAGGCCGTCGCCGACCGTCAGCAGGGTATAGGATTTGGCGGCATCGCCCATGCTGAGGCCCTGCTGGGCCACGCCGATGATCATGCCGCCGATGACGTTGATGAAGGTGATGACCAGGCCGGCGATAGCATCGCCGCGCACGAATTTTGCGGCGCCGTCCATCGCACCGAAGAAATTGCTCTCGTCTTCCAGATTCTTGCGGCGCTTCTTGGCCTCGGCTTCGTCGATCAGGCCGGCCGACAAATCGGCATCGACCGCCATTTGCTTGCCGGGCATGGCATCCAAGCTGAAGCGTGCCGAGACTTCGGCGATACGGCCCGAACCCTTGGTGATGACGACGAAGTTCACCAGGACCAGGATGGCAAAGACGATGATGCCGATGACATAATTGCCGCCCATGATGAAGCCGCCAAAGGCTTCGATGACATGCCCGGCCGCCGCCGTGCCCTCATGGCCGTGGGTCAGAATAAGTCGGGTTGATGCCAGGTTCAGCGATAGCCGCAGCATCGTCACGATCAGCAGGATCGTCGGGAAAGTGCTGAAATCGAGCGGCTTCTCGATGAACAGCACGACCATCAGAATGAGGACGGAGAGCGTGATCGACAGCGCCAGGCTGATATCGAGCATCCACGGCGGCATCGGGATGATGAGCACCGTCAGGATGGCAACCAATCCCAAAGCAAGCGCGATCTCGCCGCGCCGCAGTAGCTTGCTCAGGCTCTGGACACGCCCCAAAAATGCGCCCGGAGCGCCCGCGTTACCGCCCGCGCTGCTTCCCGCTGCTTCAGCCATAATGCCTTCCGCCGATCCCCATCATAATGCGCGCCGTTAGCTTAGAGCGCTGCCTGATCGCCTTCACCTGCAGGTGGAACCGCAAACCCCTCTTCGTTGTACTGCTTCAGCTTGTTGCGCAAGGTCCGGATCGAAATCCCGAGAATATTGGCCGCATGGGTGCGATTGCCGAGGCAGTGCTGCAAGGTGTCGATGATGAGGTCGCGTTCAACCGCGGCAACCGTCTTGCCGACCAAGCCTGCGGTCGCCGCCGCGGCCGATGATCCGGCCGTCGCCTTCGGCAGGCCGGCTGTGCCGCCGGCAACGATCGGCTCCACCGTGGGCTGGATGGCGGACACGGGAATGCCGCGGCCGCCGGTCAGCAGAATGGCCTCGCGGCCGATGACGTCGCTCTGGGTCAGCAGGACGGCGCGATGCATGGTGTTTTCCAGCTCGCGCACATTGCCGCGCCAGTCGTGGGCGCGCAGGATGTCATAGACCTCGGGCGATACCGAGCTGATCTTGACGCCATTGGCCTCGGCATATTTCTTGATGAAATGATCGGCGAGGGCGGCGATGTCGCCCGGGCGCTCACGCAGCGGCGGCAGTTCCAGCGACATCACATTGAGGCGGAAATAAAGGTCCTCGCGGAAGGTGCCCTTGCGCACTTCGTCCTGCATGTCGCGGTTCGAGGTGGCGATCAGCCGGATATCGACCTTTACCGGCTGCGAGCCGCCGACCCGGTCAATGATACGCTCCTGGATGGCACGCAGCAGCTTGGCCTGCAGACGCGGATGCATCTCGCTGATTTCATCCAGCAGCAAGGTGCCGCCATTGGCCTCCTCGAACTTGCCGATGCGGCGCGCAACGGCGCCGGTGAACGCGCCCTTTTCGTGCCCGAACAACTCGGATTCCAGCAGGTTTTCGGGGATGGCCGCGCAGTTGACGGAGATGAAATTCTTCCCCGCCCGCTTGGAATGGGTGTGGATGTAACGCGCCATGACTTCCTTGCCGGTGCCGGATTCGCCGGTGATCAGGATGCTGGCGTCGGAGGGTGCGACCTGGTCGGCCAGGCGCAAAACGGCCTTCATGTTGGGGTCGTTGAAAATGAAAGCCGAGCTTTCCTCGGCGACGGCCGCCAGCACCGCGGCAATCAGTTCGGCATCGGGGGGCAGGGGGACGTATTCCTTGGCGCCCGCCTTGATCGCCTTGACTGCCGTTTCGGCGCTGGTGCCGATACCGCAGGCAACGACCGGCAGGTTGATACGTTCCTGCTTCAGGCTTTCGATCATGCGCTGGATGTCGAGATTGACATCGAACATGACGAGGTCGGCGCCCTGGCCGTTGCGCAAGGCGGTCATTGCCTGATCGACATCGTCGACATGCGCCACCTTGGCGCCGCGTGACAGAGCGATCTTTCCGGCGGCGCTGATATGGCCGTTCAATGAACCCACAATGAGCAATCGCATGCTACTCTCCTAGTCCATATGACGTACGGATACCGGCCCGGCGGCTCTGGAATCCGAGGATCGGGATGGCGGCTTCGTGCCGCTTACCGCGATCAGTTGAAGTATTTGATCTGTTGGCCTGCCGGCAGCAGGGTGTTCAGCAGCATCTCCAGCCGCCGGGGATTCTCCTGCCGCCCGATCGACTGCACGCCGAGCATGCAGATCTGGTGCAGGAGCAGGTCACCGGAAGCGTTGCGCTCGAGCTTGCTGGCGAGCGGCAGGAAGATCACATTGGCGAGTACTGCGCCGTAAAAGGTGGCGATCAGGGCGACAGCCATCGACGGCCCGATCCGTTCCGGACTGTTGAGGTTGCCGAGCATCTGCACGAGGCCCACCAGCGTGCCGATCAGGCCCATGGCCGGCGCCACTTCCGCGGCCCGCCGCAGCATGCCCACGGCGCGCTGGTAATCCTGCGCGGCTGCATGGATCTCAAAGGTCAGGTTACGCTCCACTTCGTCGACAGGGATGCCGTCGATCAGCATGGCCATCGCGCGCTGCAAGAAGGGGTCGCCCCGCAGCCCATAGATCTCGCCCTGCAACTGCAGCAGGCCGCGGCGGCGGGTGCGTTCGGCCAATTGCAGCAGGCGAATGCCGGTATTGTTGGGGTCGCGCGGCCGGCGCCACAGAACCTGTCCGATCAGCGGCAGGGCGAGCCGCAGCTCCCGGCCGCTGAAGGAGACGGCGGTGATCGCCAAGGTGCCCAGGATGACCATCAGGATCGAGGGGACGTCGAGAAACGCCGGGCCCGTACCGCCGAGGAAGACGGCAACGGCGATCAGGCCCAGGGCGGCGAGAAGACCAAAGACGGTCGATCGCTCGAGCATCAAGCCCTGCGGTTCGATGCGAACCGGCAGATCGCTATGCCGCGTATAGTCGTTATGCTCGGTTCCGGTCGTTTCAGCCATATCCTGCGCCCTGCGGCTTGCGCCGCTCCTGATGTCCAGCGTTAGCTGCGATCCGCCTTGATGATCTCGGTCATGGTGACGCCAAGGCGGTCTTCAACGACGACGACTTCGCCGCGCGCGACGAGACGGTTGTTGACGTAGATATCGACCGCTTCGCCTACTTTGCGATCCAGCTCCACCACGGCGCCACGGCCCAGCTTGAGAAGCTGGCTCACCTGCATCGAGGTCTTGCCGAGGACGGCAGAGACCTGCACCGGAATATCGTAGACGGCATCGAGGTCCTTGGCATTAGCGGGCGTTCTGCCACCGCTATCTGCAGCCGGTTCGGCCGGCATCTCCATCGGACTATCGAATTCCGCTAGTTCCAGGTTGTCGTCGTCACCCATTTCAATCTCCTTCGCCGGCCAAAACGGCCAATTTATACATCAAACTCTTGTTGCCGCCGCGGCCGCTAGGTCGCGGTCGCACCTTCCGCCGCATGTCCCTCGTCATGCTGTCCGAGGCAGCGGTCCAGCGCCGCTTCAATATCGGACCATAGCCGCCGCGTATCGCGTTCCAACCCGCCATCCGCCCATTCGATGCGGCAGTCGCTATCGGCCAGATCGGGATCTCCGATCAAGACGATGCGGCCTTCAAACCCGCGCGCCGCGGAAATCGATGCGACCCGCTCGTTGAGCGGATCCAGCAAATGGTTCGGCACATAGGCAACCAAACGAGGCTCGTTCTTCAACTGATCGAGACACGCTGCCAGCACCCCTTCCACCTCGTCGAGGCCGCGCTTAGCCGAGAGGGCAGGGTGCATCTTGCGCAGGATGGCCAAGGCCAGATCCGTCGCGGCCTGCGTGATCTCGACTGGCGCCTCGGTCGCCGCCCGCACCGCCAGGGTCAGCTGGGCGGAGATGGTCGACAGCGCGGCAGCCACCTGCGCTTCCAGGCGTTGCTGGCCTTCAGCCATGCCTCGCCGATGGCCTTCCTGCTCTCCCTGCCTGCGAGCTTCCTCGCAAGCGGCGGCCAGTTCCTCCTCGCTGAATGTCGGCGCCGCCGGTAGGACGGGCGGCTCCGGAACACTCACCGGCGCCGGTTTGCTGACGACCGGCGCCACCGCTGCCTTTTCCCTGATCGGCATCGGATCGTCGAAGTCGTTCTCAAACAGGAATTTCTTTGCCACGATCATATCCTGGTCCGACATCCGCCTCAGGTCAGTAAATCAACTCGTCTTCGCCCTTCTTGTCGGACAGGACGATTTCGCCCTTGGCCGCCAATTCCTTGGCGACGACAACCATCGCCGTCTGCGCTTCCTCGACTTCACGCAGCCGGACCGGTCCCATTGCCGCCATGTCTTCACGCAGCATCTTGCTGGCGCGTTCCGACATGTTGGAGAGGAACAGGTCGCGGACGCCTTCCGACGCGCCCTTGAGGGCGAGGGGCAGCTTGTCCTTCTCGACGTTGCGCAGCAGCGTCTGCACGCCGCCGGGGTCGAGCTTGCCGAGATCGTCGAAAGTGAACATGAGGGCCTTGACCTTCTCGGCCGAATCCCGGTTGCGTTCCTCAAGAGCGGTCATGAAGCGGGCTTCGGTAGAACGATCGAGGTTGTTGAATATGTCGGCAATCACCTCGTGCGCGTCGCGGCGCGTCGAGCGTGTCAGGTTGGTCAGGAATTCATTGCGCAGAGTGCGCTCGACGTCGTCGAGAACGTCCTTCTGCACAGCTTCCATGCGCAGCATGCGCATGATGACTTCCATGGCGAAAGCTTCCGGCAGCAGGCCGAGCACGCGCGAGGCATGGTCGGGCTTCACCTTGGAAAGCACGACGGCGACGGTCTGCGGATATTCATTCTTCAGATAGTTGGCGAGCACGGCTTCGTTGACGTTGCCGAGCTTGTCCCACATGGTCCGACCCGCGGGACCGCGGATCTCGTCCATGATGGCTTCGACCTTCGACTTGTCGAGCACCTTGAGCAGCAGGCGCTCGGTCGATTCGAAGGTGCCGGTCAGCGTGCCGGTCGAGGAGATCTGGTCGGCAAATTCGACGAACAGCCGCTCGACCACCGTCGCGCTGACTGTGCCGAGATTGGCCATGGTCTGCGAGATTTCGCGAATCTCGTCATCGTGCATCAAGCCGAACAGCCTGGACGCGCTCTCCTCGCCGACCGACATGAGCAGAAGGGCAGCTTTTTGCGTGCCACTCAGCGATCTGAAATCATCCTTGACGCGCATCGGTCACTTCACCCGTGTCACTATTGATCTCACGCTTCCTGATACATCCACTGCCGCATGATATTCACGGCCTGTTCCGGATGCTGCTCCACCAGTTCGGATATCTTCTTCAAGGACGAAGCCCTGACACGGCCTTCCACCTGGTTGATGTCGATCATCTGGTCGATCTCGTTGGCGATATTCTCGGCCGCCATCAGCCCTTGCTGCATGCTCTCGCTGGGCCCGCTGAGTGCCAGCGCGGCGGCGGCGCCCGGGGGCAGGGCAGCCGCGGCCTCGGCGGAAAGACCCGGCAGCAGGCCTTGCTCGGCCGATGCGGCGCCCGGCATCGCCAGCAGACGATTGAGCAGCGGACGCACCACCAGGAGCAGGACCAGCACGGCGACGGCCGCCAGCACCACCAACTCGACGATCCGCATCAGATCCTGCTTGTCGAGCCCCATGAAGATGGTGCCGTCGCTGATCGCCTCCTGATTTTGCGCGAAGGGCATATTGACGACCTGGACGACATCGCCCCGCTTTTCGTCATAGCCGATGGCTGACTTGACCAGGGTGGCGATCTTGTCGAGTTCTTCCTGCGAGCGCGGCGCATAGGCCTGCGTGCCGTTCGTGCCCGGCGTATAGGCGCCGTCAACCAGCACCGCAGCGGAGACTCGCTTCACCGTCCCATTGGTCTTGACCTGGGTTTCGCTGCGCTTCGAGATTTCGTAATTGACGGTCTCTTCGTTGCGCTCGTTCTGCGAATTCGAGCTATTGTTGTTGCCGCTGTTCTGCGACGGCGGATTGGGCACGTTATTGGCGACGCTGACGGAGCTGTCGCCCGATTTTTCCTGCGTGTTGCCCTTGTCTTCGACGGTCTGGGTGGAGCGCACCACCTGGCCGTTCGGGTCGAAGTTTTCGGTGTTCGTGGTGACCCGGCTGAAATCGATATCGGCCGTCACTTCGGCCCGCACCTTGCCCGCACCCAGCGTCTGCGCCAGCAGTTCCTCGATCGATTGCGCCATGCGGGCTTCATAGCCCTGGCGCATCTCTTCGCTGTTCGAGCTGTCGAATTCCTCGCCAGCCTCCTGGCCTTTCGCCAGAAGATTGCCGCGATTATCGATTACCGAAACATTGGTGGACTTCATGCCGGGAACGGCGGAAGCGACCAGATGCTGGATCGATTGGACCTGTTCCTTATCCAGGCTGCCTTGCAGCACCAGGACCACCGAGGCGGTGGGGTCATTGCGGTCGCGCGAAAACAGCTCTCGCTTCGGCAAGACCAGATGGACGCGGGCTGCCTTCACCTGGCGGAGCGAACGGATGGTCCGCGACAGCTCGCCTTCCAGGGCGCGAAGCTGGTTGATCTGTTGGACGAAGTTGGTCGTGCCCAGGGCATCCGCGCGATCGAAGATTTCATAGCCGACCGAACCGCCGGTCGGGATGCCTTCGCCGGCCATCGCCAGGCGCAAACGCGCGACCTGGTCTTCCGGCACATAGATCTGGTCACCGCTGCCGCGCAGCTCGTAAGGGATTTGCTGTGTTTCCAGGCGCTGAACGATCTGCTCGGAATCGGCGGCGTCGAGGCCGCTATAAAGCAAGCTCATTCCAGGCGATGTCAGTCGTGCTGCAAGAAAGACGAAGAAGGCAATGAGGCCGAGGGCGACGGCACCCAAAGCGGCAAGCTTCATCGGCCCTAAATTGCGCAAGGTCTGCATCAATGGATTCACAGCATTACCCTTAATCGAACGAACCAAGTCCCTAAGACCACCGGAGCGGCATCGGTGACTTCGCTGTTAAGTTGCCAACAAGACGCAGCCGGACCAGGGCTCGCCGACCGGGGGCAAGCCTAAGGCGTAGCGGTTAACAAGCAATTAAGGAAGGAAAAAATTGCCTAGTCATCGCTTCGCCGAAGAGCGAAACGATGTGCTGCAGAGTTGATGCTGTGGTAGCGAAACGACTTGATGCCGGCCTGGTTCCGGAGTGCCGACACATTTTCTTCACATGCGAATCGGGGAGGCTATTCTTCGCTGGGCGTGCCGTCATCGAGTCGGCGAGGAGACGCGCGATAATCCTGGAGCCGCGTGGTCCGCAAGCCCCGCATGCCGTGACGATCGATGGAACGTTGCCAAGAGAGGAACTCCTCCACCGACAGCGTGTATCGCGCACAAGCTTCCTCCAGGCTGATCAGACCAGCCCGCACGCCAGCGACCACCTCGGCCTTGCGCCGGATGACCCAGCGCTTCGTGCCCGGCGGCGGCAGATCCTCCAGACGCAGCCTATGGCCGTCGAGGATCGTGCTAATGGCTCGTTTTTGGTCCAGCTCCAATGCCATCGAGCTGCTCCGTCACCCTGAGACTTCGTAATTCCCGAGCGCAGAGCCTAACCAGGGTGGATTAAAGATTCGCTAAATCGACCGCTTGTGAGCACTCTGGGGTGAAATGAATTAGATAAAATTTTCGATATATTTTATCTGGTTAACGATAGCAGCCCCGGGCTCGGGGCGGGCTTCCTAGGCGGCGGCCGAGGTCGAGGTGGCCGGGGGCGTAGTCGCCGGGGTTTGCGGCTTGACGATCTTTTCGATCTGAGAAATCGGATAGTTGACGGCGCCGATATTAAGGCTGACTTGGCCATCCTTCACGTCGGCGGAATCGACCACGCCATAAACCGTGATTGGCGCGGAGAAGGTTTTGCCCGCCGTATCCTCGTATTGCACTGAAACCTGATACTGGCCGTCAGGCAGCTGGTTGCCGGTAGCGTCCTTGCCGTTCCAGTTCACCTGATAGGTGCCGACCCCTGAATTCGCTTCCTGGATTGCCACCAGATTGCCCTTGGCGTCGGCAATGCGCAGCAGCGCCTTGGCGCCTTGATTTTCGATCGTGTACTGGAAGGAGGCCTTGCCGTCCTTCAACGGCAGCTGGTCACTGTTCACCGCCACCGTCTGGCCCAGGAAATTGGCCGCCGCATAGGTGTTGGTGGAGGATTGCAGGTTGATCAGTTGATCCAGCCGCTTGTTCTGGTTGATCATCTGCTCGACGGAGCTGAACTGCACCAGCTGATTGGTGAACTGGGCAGTATCCATCGGATTGAGCGGATCCTGGTTTTGCAGCTGCTTGGTCAGCAGCAGCAGGAACTGATTGTATTGGTCGTTGAGCTTGGAAACGTCACCGTCGGTGCCGCTGCCGGACCCGGAACTTGCCCCCGCTGCGGCGTTGGCGTTCCGGTTGAGAATGTCCGCAACATTCGTACCCGTACCGGATGAGACTGGGGTGGTTGCCATGTCAAATTCCCTTTCGCAGCGCCCCGGTTCATACGCCAAATCGGCTCAGCCGCGCCCAACCGGTCCATTTCATCAATAGAAGGCGCTCGCGTTGTCCGCTCTGCCTCGAGCCGCCTCAGCGCAACAGCCTTCTAGACCGCAACATTGACCAGGCCATTGGCAGTATCCACTTCATTGCCTGCCGTCGCGGAAGAAACTTCCGCCAGGGTGGCACTATTTTCCTGCCCCGATGACCCGATCCGCCGCCCGTTTCCCTGGCTCCATCCCGGCGTATCAGAGGAATCCCCCTGATTTCCGCGCTGGAGCGAGAAGGACAGGCTGCCGCTATCAGTCTTCAATCCGGCCTCTTGCAAGGCGCGTTCCAACGCCTTTGTATCGCGTTGCAGCATATCCAAAGTCGCCGGCCGTTCGACTGTAATGGTGGCGGTGACGTTCTTGTCGTCATCGACACTCATCTTGACATGGATACGGCCGAGTTCGGTCGGCGACAGCTGGATGCTGATCTTGTCGACATTATCCTTGATCGCCCGCTGCATGTGGATGGCCACCTGATCCTGGATTGACGCTCCGGCCAGTTGTTGACGCAGTGCCGTCAAGGCATCTGCCTGCTTGCCGGCGACGGCCAGACTCCCGCCCGCAAGAAGTGGCGAATAGCTGCTGAAAGTCCTGAGATCGCTGCTGCTGTAGTCATCCGCGTCGAAACCCGTGCCGAAGCCGGTTGTCGGGGCTGTCTCGGCCGGACCCGTCTCGGCCGGGGTCGCCTCGGTTGGCTCTGCCGGAGAGAACGAGGCGTGATCGTTGCCGACCTTGACCAGCGGCTTCGGCATTTGCGGCGCGCTGTCGGTTTTGACAATGGAAATGCGCCCATTATCGGCCGCCGGCGCGGTGGATTGCGCGTTCTTGGCAACGATCGATGCAAAAGCGGTGGCGAGTTCTTGAGCCGCCGCCCGGCTCTGGGTGGGAGCGGCTGCACTCTGCGACAGCGGCGGCGCGGCGGTATTGTCGAGGCCGGCGGCAGAATCGGCTGCGGCGGCCGGCGCTGTTTCCGGCAAGACCGAGCCCGGCACCGGAGCGCCCTGGGCTGCCGCGGCGGCATTGGCCTGGGCCGCCATTGCGGTATCGAGCCCGGTGCCGGCTGCGCCGTTGCCACCGCCGGCGGCGGTGACGCCAGCCGGGCCAAGTCCGGTTGCGGTCGGTTGCGCGCCATTTGCCCCGTTGGCCGCTGGTGTCTGGCCCATCATGAGACCGGCCAGGACCGTCCCGGCGACACTATTCGCAAGGGCGATTCCATCGGCGGCCTGTTGCTGTGCCTGCTGGCCGCCGTCCTGTGCGCTATCGCCCTGGTCTGGATTCGAAGCCTGGTTCTGACCCTGGTCTTGGCCCTGGCCCTGCTGGCCATTGCCCGAAGTGCCATCATTGGCGGACTGGTCGGCTTGCAACGCAGGTTTGGTCGTATCGGCAGTGTTCGCATTGGCCGGCACGGACTGGCTGCCGGCAGCCTCCGAATCGTCGGCCGAATTAGCCTTGGGCTTTACCGGCTTGCGGGATGCCGGGGTCGCGCTGCTCTCTTGCGATGTCGACGACCCTTGCGACGCATCGCCTTTCACCGAATTACGCCGCGGTTCCGATTGGGTGCCGCTGCTCTCGCCCCGCGCATCGGCCTTGGTCGGGCGCTTGTCGCCTTCGCTGCTGCCGCGAACCTGATCGGTAGTTGCGGCGGCGGCGTTCGTCGTGCTGGCGGGGCGGCTTGCCGCATAGCTCGACGGCTGGTTCCGCCAATGCTGGCGATCGAGCTCGATCTGACGCTGCAGGTCTGCCTGCTCCAAAGCCCGCTTCTTCAACAATTCGGCGAAAGATGTGTCGCCGCCCGCTCCATCCTCCCCGAACTGCAGGCTCGATTTCGTATTGCTCTGGAACCGAGCGGTTAACAGGAGGGAGAGTTGCGTCGCGTCCATCTAAGTATCTACCGATCTGTCGGCCCGGGATGTCAGGCCAGGAAGTTGATGAGCGAAATCTTGGACGTCGTGGCGAAGGCGCCGAAAGCCGATTGCAGCTGGACCTGTGCCTGCTGGATCTTGGCGGCAACCTCGTTCGGGTCGACCCCTTCGATCTTGTCGGTCGAATTGGTCAATAGATTGACCGAGGTCTGATGCGAGAGCGTCGCAGCCGACATGACGGTGTCATTGATCGTGTTGTCGGTATGCATGGTGCGGATACCGACAAGCGCATCCCGTGCCAACTGCTTGGCGGTATCCATCTTGGCCTGATAGTTGGCCGGATCCTGCACTGCCGATTGCGCGTAGCGCAGCGACAAAACCAGCTTTTGCAGCGCCGGGTCGTTGGCGCTGAAGGTGTATTTCAGTGTCGTCTGATCGGCGATGGTGATGTCGGACCGGCTCCAGGCCAGGGCGGAATCGCTGGATTTCTGGTGGATGTTATAGTCGGTGGGGGTCGGGTTGGGCACGGTGGTCGGCTTGGTGATCGTGATCTTGCTATCGAGTGGCACGCCCGGCGTTCCCGTCAGAATCAACTGCCCGCTGCCCGTCACGCCGGGAACCGCCGAGGCCGGGAAGGGCGGCGTCGCTGCATTGATCAGCGCCGTCAGCTTGATGGCGATGGCGTCCATGTCCCGTTCCGTTCCATCGGTCGTATAGTCGATCGTCCGGCCGTTCACCGAAACCTCATAGATATCGCCCTTGCGGCCGGCAGGACCGCTCAGCGATATGGTATCCATCTGCGGCAGGGGACCTCCCGCGATATTGGCGACCACATTTGTTTGTACGGGAGCCGCCGTCGAAGTAGGCGGTGCATCTACCGTCAGCGCGGCGGCCATGGTGAAAGGCGTGCCGGGCGTGTTCGACGTCACCGAAAGATGGCCGCTTTTGACCACGGCGGTCACGCCGATACCGGCCGCATTGATCTGGCTTGCCATCTGCTGCGCCACCGTGGCCTCGTTATCCGAGGCGGTGGTCGTGACGGTGAAGGGGCCGGCGACAGGCGCCGTGAAATTGATCGTATAAACGTCACCGATATCGCCAAAGGGGCCGGGGAAGGTGACCTGGTCCTCCTGGGCGACAGGAGCCACCGTGCGCTGCGTGGTCGAGACATTCGCGCCTTCGCCGACCGCGGCATTGGAGATGAAGCTGCTGGTCGAGCTCAGTTGCAATGTCCCGTTGCCGGTATTGGTGGCAGTAACCGAGAAGGGCGGCTGGTAGTTGTTGACCAGACCGACCAGCTTGCCGGCGATCGCATTCAAATCCTTCTCGGTGCCGTCCGTGCGGTAGCTGATCGTCACCGGCAGGGTATGGGCCGGCGGGTCGGTAATGGTGACACTGTAGGTCTCGCCGATCACGCCGACCGGGCCGGAGAGCGCGATATTGTCGACCTGGCTGGCACCGAGCGGGATGTTAGGCTGCACAGTCTTGACCGTGCTGGGGGTCGGGTCGTTGCTGGCGATGGAGATCGTCACCGGCGTGCCGGGAGTCGTTGACTTGATCGTAAAGCCTGTCGCGTCGACGTCTTGCACGGTGACGCCGGGGACGGGCAGTCCGGTGATCGCCGCCGACATCTGTGCCGCCAGCTGCTGCTGGGTCAGCGGCCCGGTGAAGGTGAAGGGGTTGCCGTTGACGGTGATCGTCGTGTTCTGCCCGTTGCCGAGGTAGTCGGTAGTGATGCGCGATGTCTGGACGACCGTGCCCGGCGCGATCTGCTGGGTGGTGGCATCAATCGCGGCATTCTTGCTGCCGCTCGGGTCTGGCAGCCGCGTCAGGTCGACAACCGGCAGCAGGTCATTGCCGTTCAGGCCGCCGAAGAGGTAGTGGTCGCCGACCTGCTCGTTCAGCAATGCCTGGATCTGGATGAGCGCGTTGTTGACCTGGGCCACGATGGGCGAGATGTTGCCCTGTTGGGTCAGGCTGGCGGTAATGCCGTTCTGATTGCCGTTGGGGACATCGATAACGGAGGCCGAGACATTATAGTTCGGCCCTGCCGTCTTGCCGGTAATCGTGATGGTCGCACCGTTGGCCTTGGCCGAAGCCTGCAAAGGCGGAGTGTAGCTGTTGATCTGATTGGCCAGATTGCCGGCAATCTCGTCAAAGCTGCCTTCATTGCCATTGGTTACATAGCTGAAGACGACGCCATCGACCGTCACTTTATACGTATCGCCGATGTCGCCGATATCGCCGCTAAAGGTGATCTTGTTGATCTGAGCCGTGGGAGGATCCGTGTCAGGCGCCGTGAATGCCTGCTGCATCTGCGAGGTCACCTGCTCGAGCGTGGTGAAGACATTGTCATAGGCCTTCACGTCGGTCGCGGCCGTATTGATCGTGTTGACATAGCCCTGGCGCTTGCTGACCTCGGCCCGCAGACTGGTCAGGCGCGTGGTATCGGAACCATAAAAGGTCAGATCGCTCGACTTCTTGCCGGTATTGAGCTGCTGGGTCAGCGTCGTCAGCGAGGTCTGGATATTCTGAATCCCGCCGATATTGGCGAGATAGGCGGCGTAGCTGCTATAGGCGTTGATGGCCATGGCTATGTTCCTTCGCCCTTAGTGCGAGACCGCTTGCTGCAGCGTGTCGAACATCGTCTGGATGACGGTCAGCAACCGCGCCGAGGCCGAATAGGCGTTCTGCAGGACCTGCAGATTGGCGATTTCCTCGTCCAGATTGACGCCGGTCGACGACTGGTATTGCTGCTGCGTCATGGTCAGCGTGTCGCTGTTCAGCTGTGCCTGGTCTTTGACGGTCTTGGCATTCGTACTGGCCGTGCCGATCATGTTCGAAACCAGCCCGGAATAGGAGACGTTGGTCACCGACAGGCCGGTTGCGACGAAATTGCGGCTGCTGTTGTTCAAGGAATTGACGACGTCGGAAGCGGCGTTGCGTTTCAATTGCTGGCTGCCGTCCAGCAGGCTGGCGTTGATCGAAAAGCTGTACCGGTCCGTGCCGGTGAAGAAGCCGGATGTCAGTTCCGGTATCTGCCCGTTGACCGTGGTGCCGACGTCGAACGTGACATTGTTGTTGGCCGCTTGCAGCTGCAGCGAGCCGACGCCCGGCACGGCGGTCACGCCCAGGGTCGTGTCGGCATTGATTTTTGCCGATAGCTGTGCCGCGATCTGGTCGAGGCTGGTGTCGCTTGCGGTCGCCGTATAGCTGTAGGTCTTGCCGTTGATGGTTACGGCGAAGACGTCGCCCTGCTGCATGGTGCCGGAGAGACTGACCGTCGTCGATTGCGCCGTCGCTGCGGTGGCTTGGACCGTGGTGGCGAAGGTCGACACCACGCGCTGCGAGGCGGTCGCATTGTTATAGGCGCCGGCGAAGGTCGCCGGGTTTCCTGTCGTCGCGGTGAAGGCGGAAGCGATGAGGTCGAGCTGGGACTTCAGCTTGCGGATGACCTCGGTCCCAGGGTTGCTGCTGGCCGGCTGGTTGAGGCTGGAATTGTCCAACCGGAAATCCAGCTGTGCCCGCAACTTGCCTTCGCGGATCTGGTTGCTGACAGACTGGTTCGACTCGACGTCGATGACGTTGGTGCCGTCGAATGAGAATTTGCGCGGTGCGCCGTCAAGCAGTGACATGCCGCCGGTGGTGAAGAGGCTGACGGTTCCGTCGCTGCGCTCAATGGTGCGAACATCGACCAATTGCGCAACCTGCCGCACCAAGGCATCCCGCTGGTCGATCAGATCGCCATAGCCAACATCGTCCGGCTTCGTGCCCTTGAGCTGGACGTTGATGTTGTAGACCTGTTCGAGGAGATCGTTGAGGTTCTTGACGCTGGTGTCGGTATCGTTCCTTACCTGCAGGTCGAGCTGGTCGATCTGTGTCGCCGCGTCATTCACCGAGCCAGCGAAACGCTGCCCCAGGCTGATGACCTGCTGCTGCGCCGTCGCGCTGTCCGGATTGGCCTGATATTGCTGCCAGGCGGCGGTGAATTGCGACAGCAGGGTGGGAAGGGCGGCGGAATCCGTGCTGCTGCCCAGGATGTTCTGGACCTGAGCCAGGTAGTCGCTGGCTGTGCCCGTTGTGCTGTTCTGGGCAGTCAGCGCCTCGTACTGCTTGCGCATCGCTTCGTTGACGGCGCTGGAATAGCCGGCAACGACGACCCCGCCCGGCTGGTCGGGGCCGTTATAGAGCGTCTGCGTCGCCAACGTCTTCTTCGTGTAGTTCGGATCGTTGGCGTGAGCAACGTTGGACGACAACAGCTGAATGGCCGTTTGGTTGACCTTCAGTGAAGCGACTGCAGTATTAAGGGCGCTTGTCAGAGACATGCTTATCTTCCGGGCCCGTTATGCGTGTTAGCGCTTGATCGCGAGAATGTCCTGGAGCATTTCATCGGCGGTCGTAATGATCCGCGTATTGGCCGAATAGGCCCGCTGCGTGACGATCATCTTCGAGAATTCCTCGGCGATATCGACATTGGAGTCCTCGAGCGAGCTGCCGCGGATCGTGCCGGAGCCGTTGTCGCCGGCTTCCGAAAGACGCGCCGCGCCGCTATCGAAGGTTTCGACGAAGGCCTGTCCGTCTTCCCGCTTCAGCGAGGAGACATCCGAGAACTGGGCCAGGGGCACCTTGAAAAAGGTCTTCGTGTTGCCATTGTCGTAGGAGATCTGGACGCCGCCGTCCTTGCCGATGTTGACATCCTTCAGCAGACCCTGCGCCACGCCGTCCTGGTAGAATTTCTGGACATCGATGGTCGGCGTACCCGTGGCGCTGCCGTCATACTGCGTCAAGCCGTCATTCGTCTGGAAGCTGCCGAGATTGAGCTTCACCGTCTGCGGGCCCGTCCCATAATCAACCGTGAAGGTGATGACGGCGGGATCATCGGCGTTTTGCGAGGTCGGAATCTGGGCATTGCCAGAGAGATTGTACGCGTTGCTGATCTGAGCCAGCTTGCCGGCCGTCGTCGCCGTCGCACCGAACTGCACGTCGATAAACCCGGCGGTGGTGCCGTTGGTGGCGCTCGAGGCCGCGGCGAAGGGCGTGCCAGGCTTGCGGGCGATGAGGTTGATGGTGCCGCCGCTTACCGTCGCGTCAACACCGATCGAGGGGTTGGCATTGATCAGCGCTGCGAGGCCGTTGGCGACGTCGGTCAGTGTCGTCTCGGTGCCGTTATTGACGTAGCTGATCTGCGTGGTGCCGACGGTGATGGACCAGGTATCACCGACTTCCTGCGGGCCGACGGTGCCGGACAATACCATCGAATCGACCTGGGCAACCGGCGACACATTGGGGGTCGTGGTCGCTGACGTCGCACCCGCGGTGCCGCCGACGGTGGCCGCGAAGGATGTTCCGGGCTTGTCCGAGGTCACCTGGAAGGTGCCATTGCCGGCGACGTTCGGCGTGGTAACGGCGATGGTGGCGCCGCCCGTACCGCCGACCGTGGCGACGAAGGCGCTGCCGGGGGTGTTCGCGGTCAGCGACACGGTGCCGCCGCCGTCGGCGGCGGTGACGACTGCTGAAACTGTCGGATTGGCGGCAATGGCCGCCTGAAGGCCGGCGGAGACCTGCGCCGCGGTCTCCGCACCGGCCGCCGTATAGGTAACGGTGGTGCCGTTGACGGTGACGCTGACGGTCTGGCCGGCGGCCAAGCCGGCGCCGGGAATGGTGACCGTGTCGACTTCCGCCGTGCCGCCGACGCTGCTGATATTGCCGGCCGTGACCAGCGAGGACAGTGTCGGATCACCATTGATGGCCGCGACGACCGCCGCTGCCGCCTGGGCGCTGTTATAGCCGCCGGCGGGCGCCGTCACGACGATCGGCGTGGCGCCGATCGTATAGGTCACTGTCTGACCGGCTGCCATGGCCGGAACGGTGACGGTATCGACCTGGGCACCGGCAGGCGTATTCGGCGTAACGACCGCCGGGGCGGTAATCGCCTGGTCATTGACGCCGACAATGGTGCCGCCGACCGGGTCCAGGGTGCTGCCCGGCGCCTGGATGTCCAGCTTCCAGGCATTGTCGGCACGCTTGGACCATACCAGAGAGACGGTATGCGGATTGCCGAGGGCGTCATAGATGGAGATGTTATTGGGCGCCAGGGGCGGTGTCGGGTTGACAGTCGAATTGGCCGGCAAATTGCCGACGAAATCGATCTCCTTGGTCGCTGTCGGCGGATCGATCAGCTGGGTAATCTGAATGGGTGCGAGGAGCGCGGTATTGGCGGCGCCTGTGGTCTGATCGACCGGCCAGCCGTCGAGGTAGTAACCGCTCGCGTTGACCAGGTAGCCGTCGCGGTTCACTTCGAAATTGCCGGCGCGGGTATAGTAGTTCAGCGGATTGAAGCTGGTCCCCGTCGCGGTGACGCTGACCGGCTTGCTGACGACGAAGAAGCCGTTGCCACTGATCGCCAGGTTGGTGTTGTCCTGGGTCTGGGTGATATTACCCTGCAGGCCATTCGCGTAGAAAGGCGAGGAAATCACGCCGCCCGGCTGGTGGGTATTGGCGTTGGAAACCGTGATCAGGTTCTGGAAGCGGGTGTCGACCTTCTTATAGCCGGTCGTCTGCGAGTTCGCGATGTTGTCCGAGATGGCTCCCATCGCATTTGATTGAGCGTTGAGGCCGCTGACTGCCGTATACATCGCTCCAAGAATGCTCATTCTGTCCTCGCGCTGGAAAGAGTGTTGTCGTGGACTGATTAAGCAAATGTCGGGCCAACTTGGTCTTTTACAAAAAACATAGTTATTTCAATATGATATATATTGATCTGGAGTGAGGGCGGGGGGCTTGAAGAGGTTGTTGCCGGGACGTCTTGCCTGCCGGGCAGGTTTTGCCGGATGCTCTTACGGAGCCGCCGGCGGGGTTGGCGCGGCTATTGCTTGCGTTCTTGGATGAGCGTTTCAGCGGCAAATGCTGCAGCGCCGAATCGCCTCAGGATGGGACGGTGCCGCAATCGCCCATGCCTGGCAGCGGGATCGGGCTTTATTTTAAATTAACCATCGCGCGCCCAAGGTTTAGCGCGATTTGCGGCAGGCTTGGCCGCCTGAAGATGATCATTACTGGAGACCGACAATGACGTTCCGTGCCCCCCCGCTGCCGACCGACAATCGCGCGGCCCTGACCGAACGGCTGATCGAGACCGGCGGGACGGATACGCAGCGCTGGGCTCAGATGGAAAATCTGGCAACGCAGTGGGATGCGCGGGCGGAGATGGCGGCGAAGCTGATCGCGCCCGCCAGCCGCGTTCTCGATATCGGCGCGGGAGCCATGGCGTTGCGCGGCTTTCTGCCGCCCGATTGCCGGTATAGCCCGGCGGATGTGGTCGAGCGCTGTCCTGGATGTTTTGTCACCGACCTCAATGCCGGCGACTTCCCGCCAGGTGAGTATGACTACGTCACCTTCCTCGGCGTCCTCGAATATGTCCATGACGTGAAGCAGGTCTTGCGGAAGGCCGCGGCCGCGGCCCCGGCCATGATCGTGACCTATTGCACCGTTACGATGGCCGATCAGCAGCGCCGGCGCGGCATGGGATGGGTGAACGACTTCTCGGCGGCGGAGTTCGAAGCAATGCTGGCCGATAGCGGCTGGCAAATCCAAGGGCGCCAGGAAGTGAAGCGCGGCCCGGCCAATATCCAATATATGTATTCCTGCATCCGTCACGCCTAGGACGGCGCCGATGAGCGAAGCAGTCCTGGTGGTTGGCGGAGCCGGCTATATCGGCAGCCATGTCAGCCTAGCATTGCGGCGAAGCGGCTTCCTGCCGGTCGTCTTCGACGATCTCTCCTCCGGTCATGCTTGGGCCGTGCAGTGGGGGCCGATGGTTGAGGGCGATATCCGTGATGCGACGGCACTGGCTGCGGCCTTGGCCAAATGGGATTGCCGCGCGGTCATTCACCTTGCTGGCTGCATTTCCGTCGCCGAGTCCAAGATTGACCCGCTGAAATACTATGACATCAATGTCGCCGGATCGCTTGCGCTGTTCCGGGCCATGCAAGATGCCGGCACCGGCATCCTCATCTTTTCCAGTTCCGCGGCCGTCTATGGCAATGCCCGTCACGGCCTGGTTACTGAGAGCGCTCCCGTCGCCCCAATCAATCCCTATGGCGCCAGCAAGGCGATGATCGAGAGCGTCCTGCAGGATATGGCGGCATCGCACGAATGGCGGGCAGTCGCCCTGCGCTTCTTCAATGCCGCCGCAGCCGACCCGGAGGGCCGGATCGGCGAAGCGCATCTGCCGGAAACGCATCTGATCCCTTCAGTGCTCGATGCGGCCCGGGCCGGTCGGACAATGACCGTTCATGGTGCCGACTATGAAACGCCGGACGGCACATGCGTTCGCGATTACATTCATGTCGACGATATCGCCGAGGCCCATGTCCTGGCCCTGAAATTCCTCCGCGCAGCAAATACGCCGGTTTTCGAGGCGATCAATCTCGGCAGCAATCGCGGCTATTCGGTGTTGGAAATTCTCAAGACGATAGCGCATGCGACAGGTCTTCACGTGCCATACCGGGTCGGGCCGCGCCGTGCCGGCGACCCCGCCATCCTGGTTGCCTCCAACGAAAAGGCGCACGAAACGCTGGGATGGCAGATGCGGCGATCGGATATTGATACCATGATCGCCGATGCCTGGCGCTGGATGCAGCGTCAGGAGGCCGTTGCCGGCTTAATTCCGGCCTGACTTAAATCTGGCCTGACTGAAGCAGTGCGACATACTTTGCCAGCATGCCTTTGCGGTTGCCCTTGAAATGCACGAAGTATTTTTGTCTGAGGACGTCGGGGCTGTAATTGACGTTCGGCTCGAGCGTCACATTGAAATCGTCGCAGGGTAGGAAGGCGACGGTGGTGTCGTTGACAATCAGGCCATCGGTCTTGCGTTGCCCGAACTCGCGGTAGCCGGTCACCGCCGCCAGGGCAAACTGGTCACCCCACCAAGCTTTGATATCCCGGCTGAAATGTGCCGTAACCGCCGCCGTGGCGGCAAGGCGATCATAGCAGCCGCGAGCCTCGATCAGGAAATCGGTGCCGCGCGTGCCAGGTCCCACGAAGATCATGCCACCATTGAACGGCGCATCGGGAAAGCCTTGCCGCCAGGTCAATCCGATATCGAAATGTCGGCGAAAGACGTCGCATGGGTCGCGGTTGGTAACGACGTCGGTATCCATTAGCACGCTTGCGCGGCCGGCCGGACGTTCCTGCAGATAGGCGATTTGCAGACGCAACCGCTCATACATGATGCGATTGAGATCCATCGGCCGGCGGATGATCTGATGCGCGCCGATATCGGCCGCGAACTGCGTGGTCTCGTCAGTCAAAATAATACGCTGAGCCTTCGGTGCCTTCAGGGCAGCCGCTGTGAAGGCGAGGCGCAGCACCGCCTGATAGTCTATCGCCTCGTGAATGCCGCTGGGCGCGACCGGCAGATCGACATGGAAGACGACGAGGTCGATATTCTCTTGCGCGATCGTCGCCGTCTGTTCGATCATGGTCGGTACGCGCTGGGCGGCGACCGGAAAAGAAATAACGGCGAGCTGGGCCGCCAGGGAACGGACGGTTCGATCCATCGGCGCAGCCCGTAGCAGGGCGTCAATCATCGGCCGAGCCTGCTCTGGCTGTCCCGTGCTTAAATGGCGAAAGGCGTTCGCAGCCATCTGATTGAGGTCATTGGCGGCACCGGCATTGGACATGCTGAAATCCATCATCGATTGCGGCGTGAACTGGTTTTACGCCTTCAAATTCGGGTTCTGCAGATATTTGCTCTGCGTCGGCCACTCACATTCCGCTTCCGTCAGCTTCTGCGCGACAACCATCATCGCCAGCCGGTTCGGCGCTTCGGAAAACCCTTTGGTCGGCGGCATTTCGATCACCTGTGTCTGCAGGACCGGACCATGCAGGCCGTAGATCGGGCTCGCCAGCCGATTGCCCGACTGAGTGTAGAAGTCATGATAGAAGGTGGGGTGGAACGAATAGAAGCCGTGATTATAATAGTTCAGCGGATTCACATGGATGATGTAGCCGCCGATCTTGCACAGCGACAAGATGTTCCTGATGACCTGAGGGGCATTGAAGCAATGCTCCATGGTGCCGCCATCATAGACGATGTCGTATTGTCCGATCAGATCTTCCGGGATCGGGTGGTTCAAGTTGACGATGCGTTCAATGCCGCGCGACGCAACGATATCCAGGAAATCGCTGGCGATGCCGAGTTTGTCGAAGAGGCTGCGCGTGTCGGCTATACGCTGCATCTCTCCTTGCAGCCGGTGCCAACGCAGAATGGCCTCCGAGTCATCTCGATAAGAGATGCTCGCCGCGGTACCTGCGCCGCAGAGCTGATCGATCTGCTCTTCAGTGGCCAGCATGTCGGGGTAGCCGAGAGCCACCAGGTTGCATCGGCCATTGCCCAGCCGAACGATCTTGATGACCATTTCCAGGATGGAGGCGTTGATTGCCATGATCAGGCTCTTTCCATCGCCAGCAGTGATTGCGTCGCAGCCAGGAAAACGTCGAGTTGCCGCTTTGCCAGATTGCGGCGCTGCACGGCACGGCTGAAGTCATAGCCCTGCAACGACGGATCAGGCAGCGCGGTGATCAAGGGAAAATCCAGGCTTTGTGCAAAATAAGCCTGCCGCAAGTCGAAAGGGGTGAGGAAACTGACCTTGCCGAGCGAAAGACATTTCAGGTGAGCATGCAGGCGATTGCCGAAATGTATGTCGCTCTGCTTATAGAGCTCGATGAAATCCTGGCAGTTCTGGCTGCGGAAAAGCTCGTAGCCTTGCTGGCGCGCGTAGTCGCAAAGCTGCTCGTTGCCGTAATCCTGGTGCAGGGCATAGATCGCCCGTTCCGCCGGAAAAAGTTGTCGCGCAGCCGTCAAGATCGGCAATTGCGCCTGCAGATTGGTCCGCTCGGTCAGCGTTACCACCAGCTGTTGGTAGCGTGATTTGCGCTGGAAGCCGTCGTCGATTCCATCGACCGGATAGACGACCGGGCAGGAAGTCATCAGTATGTGATCGGCGTATTCCGGCAGCGAACGGACCAGATACTGTCTCGATGCGTCGCAGCGCACGGAGATATAAGGAAAGCGCTCGATCATGGCTGCAAACAGGGTACGCGAGGCCGGCGTCATGCCTTGGGTCACGGCCTCAACGCCGTAATGGCCGACGCCAAAGAGAATGACCGGGACCTTGATGCGCTTCAGCGTTTCCAAGGTGAAGCCGGTCGTCAGCTCGAAGTCATCTTTCAGCGTGTTGGCGCCTGCCGCGATGACAAAGCGGCCGGCATTGATCTGTTCGAGATTGAAGTCCGACAGAGGAGTCCGCGACGAGAAGACGGCGCTTGGCGCAGCCCCTATCAGCTTGACGCAGGAATCGAGAATGAATCCGTCGCCGATATTGACCTTTTTAGGAGAGCCGGGGGGCAGTAGATAAGGGGAAATAACCGTGTAATTGCCCCGGGGCAAGTCCGCGCACATATGTTTCTCGCTGGCAGCTTCGCGCGCAGGAACGTAACCAGCGCAGCCTTTCTGGCAGGATTGACGAGAAATCTTGATTTATCGTTAACCAAGATGGCAGCCCACAGGAGCGGGGCGCTTATGACCCGGTTCGCTGGGATCCCACCAGGGCTGCGGCGGATCGTCGCAGCCCTGGTGGGATCCCAAATGTTCTTGGTAGTTTTATATTGCAACGCCACATAATAGCAGTAATTTCACACAACTCGTCGTGGGACGAGTGTAGCTAACGTGAAAACCCTTGAAATGAGGGCAGAAATCGGCTTTTTTCGTGCCCGATTTTGCACCGGCTATTTGCCGCTTGTGACCATGCTTCGTCATGAAGCTGTCGACACCTGGTAGAGCTACGGCGAATTGGGTGACGACGAGCAATCCCTCTGTTGAGCTGATGAGATTATGAGCAATCTGAACCACGAGCGCGTTTTGGAGGTCCATCACTGGACCGACGATCTGTTCACTTTCAAGGCGACCCGCGACCCGTCCTTTCGCTTCCAGAACGGTCAGTTCACAATGATCGGCCTGGAGGTGAACGGCAAGCCGCTGCTGCGCGCCTACAGCATGGCGAGCGCCAATTATGAAGAGAACCTGGAGTTCTTCTCGATCAAAGTGAAGGATGGTCCGCTGACCTCGCGGCTGCAGCACCTGAAAGTGGGTGACACCATTCTCGTCGGCCGCAAGCCGACCGGCACCCTGCTGACCGCGAACCTGCTGCCTGGCAAGCACCTCTACCTGCTGGCGACCGGCACGGGTCTGGCACCCTTCCTCAGCCTGATCAAGGATCCGGAGGTCTACGATCTCTATGAAAAGGTCGTCCTGGTCCATGGCTGCCGCGGCGTGGCGGAGCTCGCCTACCAGGACATCATCACCAAGGAACTGCCGAACAACGAATTTTTCGGCGAGGGTGTGCGGAACAAGCTGATCTATTATCCGACGGTGACCCGCGAGCCATTCCGCAATCGCGGCCGGCTGACCGATCTGATCGAAAACGGCAAGTTGTTCGAGGATATCGGCCTGCCGGGGATGAGCGCCGAAGATGACCGTTTCATGCTCTGCGGCAGCCCGGCCATGTTGAAGGATATGCGCAGGATCCTGGATCAGCGCGGCTTCAAGGAGGGCAACCATGCGGAGCCCGGCCACTATGTGATCGAGAAAGCCTTCGTCGAACAATAACCGGCTCGACATCGCGAAAGACAGCAACGCCCGGCTATATGCCGGGCGTTGCCTTTCGGGGAACCGTCTCCACTCAATAAGATAGAGGGCGATCGCGCCCTAGGCTATGCGCAGCCAGGGCCAGCGCTGCTGGTAGCTCGCCGCCTTGCGCGCGAAGGCACTGGGATCGACGCAGTGCGGATTGGGCCGGAGGAGTCCCTGTGCAAGATCATCCCAGCCGTAAGGTGCGATAGCGACAATGCGACCGTCATCGCCTGGGCTGAGACCGAGGCAGGTTCCCAGCACAGGAAATCGGCTGACTGCCTCGGCAGCGGAAGCCATCGGCGGGCAGGGCACGCCAAAGCGATCCGGATACCACAGATGGATCCGCACCTGGTTACGCACTTCGATCACGGCGTCGATATCCTGGAAGATCAGCGCGGCGCGCTTGATGGCGCTGTCCTCGGCCTCGAAGCTGGGATCGGCCGGATCAAAGTAGAAAACGTCGTAATCGTTGATCTGGTCGGCGACGGCGCGCCCGCTGCGAAGGTTGAGAAAGGGCTGCCAGATGCAGCCCGCGACCAGGCAGGCTTGCGGCAGACCGAGCATCGGCAGGCGTTCGAGAATGCGACGATTGGTAGGATTGGCGAGGGCGGCGGCAATCGGGTCCATGGCGCGCAGTTTGCCGCTCGCTTTCGCAAACGGCAACCGCAACGACCGATAAAATGTCCGTTTCATAAGCGGTTGCTTCCATCCCCCGTCGCCGCGGCCTAGGATAAAAGACTGACAGCCGGTTATCGCGCGCAAGGCCCGACGCTGGCGGACCATGAGTGGGGAGTGGGTGATGAGTGAAGGGCGGATGAATTTCCAGCGGGTGAAGTCGCCGGACGAAGCCTTGGAGCGCCTGCAGCATCTGCATCAAACGGCGACCAACTCATTGCGCGCGGCGCTTGAGCGGTTTCTCACGTCCGGTACCCCGCCGAACGAGGCGGAAATGGCGTCGTTCCGCTATCCGGAGCTGCGCATCACCTATCAGCCGGAAGGCGTGATGCCGATCTCGCCGCGCGCCTACGCGAAATTCCAGGGTGCCGGCGTCTATAGCACGACGGTCACCCAGCCCGGCCATTTTGCCGGCTACCTGCGTGAGCAGATCGGTCTTTTGATGTCGGATTTTGACGCGGTTGTCGAAGTCGGCGTCAGCAAGCAGGAGATTCCATATCCCTATGTGGTCGACAGTGGCGACGAGCTCGGCAGCCACGGCGTTACGGCGGCGGAGCTGGCGCGTTTCTTTCCTGTGCCGCTTCTCGCCATGGTGGGAGACGAAATCGCCGACGGCCTGTGGGAATACCGGGACGGCGAGCCACGCCCCCTTGCTCTGTTTGATGCCATGCGGGTCGATTTCTCGCTGAAGCGGCTGACGCACTATACCGGCACCGACTGGCGGGCCATTCAACCCTGGATCCTGCTCACCAACTATCATCGTTATGTCGACCAGTTCGTCCGCTGGGGATTGGAGCAGCTGCAGTCCGGCGGCCGCTTCCAGCGCATGGTCCTGCCGGAAAACGTGACCATCGAACGTGACATGCCGGCGGATGAGGCGCTCGCCAAGGTGATGGGGATTGCCTGGCATCGCTTCCAGATGCCAGCCTATCACCTGATTGCCCAGGATGGACACGGCATCTCGCTCGTCAATATCGGCGTCGGTCCGGCCAATGCGAAAAACATCACCGATCACTTGGCGGTACTGCGGCCGCATTGCTGGCTGATGATCGGTCATTGCGGTGGCCTCAGACAGTCACAGACGATCGGTGACTATGTTCTGGCGCATGGCTATCTGCGCCAGGACGGCATCCTCGACGATGTCGTGCCGCCAGACATGCCGATTCCGGCACTGGCTGAGGTGCAAGTCGCCCTGCAGGAGGCGGCGGCGCAGGTGACCGGCGATCACGGCGAAGCGCTGAAGCGGAGACTGCGCACGGGCACCGTGATGACGAATGACGATCGCAACTGGGAGTTCCGCTGGCAGCAGGAACGGCGGCGCATCAATCTTTCGCGCGCCATCGCCGTCGATATGGAATCCGGCACGATTGCCGCGCAGGGCTATCGGCTAAGGGTGCCGTACGGGACCTTGCTCTGCGTTTCCGATAAGCCGCTGCACGGGGAAATCAAGCTGCCGGGTGCCGCCAATGCCTTCTACGAACGCGCGGTAGGGGAACATCTGGAAATCGGACTGACCGCCCTTGATCTGCTGCGGACCAATCGCGTCTCGCTGCATTCCCGCAAGCTGCGCAGCTTCGACGAGCCGCCGTTCCGGTGAGCCGCCAAGAAAAAACCCTCTCGCCGTGAGGCGAGAGGGCGAAGTGCGCCATATGCATAGCGCTGTCAGGAACTGGTACCGATCAGAACGGGAACAGGATGTCGTAGATCTGTTGTCCCACCCGCGGCTGCTGCACGTCGCTGACGGTGCCCTTGCCGCCATATGAGATGCGCGCTTCGGCGATCTTGTCGTAACTGATTTCGTTCAGCTGGCTGATATCCTCCGGCCGGATGACGCCGGACACCTGCAGGTCGCGCAATTCGTAGTTCACGCGGACCTGCTGCGTGCCCTGCAGAACGAAGTTGCCGTTCGGCAGGAGCTGGGTGATCAGGGCGGCAATGCGGAGCTGGATATCTTCCGTCCGATTGACCGAGCCGGAGCCGGTGCTCGAGCTGGCGCTGTCGGTCTTCACCAGGGCATTCGGATCGACGTTGTTGGGGAAAATCTTCTTCAGCATCGTTTCATAGCCGAGGAAGTTGGGGAGATCGGCGCTGTTGGTACCGTCCCGGGCATTGGTCGAGGCGTTGTTGAGCTTCGCCTGGTCCTTGATGGTGATGACGACGGTGAGGATGTCGCCGACCCGCGAAGCGCGCTGATCCTTGAAGAAGGCACGGCTGCCCTGGCGCCACAGCGAGGCCGGCTGCCTGAGGTCGGATGTGGGCGACGGCATCGGCAAGCTGACCGGCTTGTAGCCGGCCTGCGCGGTCGGATTCTGGATGTCATTCATCTGCGGCTCCTCGCCGACCCGCGAGATGCGATCCAGGGTATTGCCGCACCCCGTCAGCATCAGCACGGTGCTGAGGCTTCCGGCAAGCAGCGCGAACTTCAAGGTGAACGTTTTCGTTTGCATGGCGAAGTCCTCAGTTCATGGCCAACGGGCCGGCAGGTTGTATCAGCACGGTGGAGGCGTCTTTCACGGCGCCGACCAGCTGCTTCTTCGTGTTGACGTTCATGACATGGATGGTCTGGCCGACAGCGCCGTCTTCCAGCGCTTTGCCGCGCACCGTCAGGCTCATGTCGCGCGTCTGTACGGCGATGGTGATCAGATCGTTCTTATGCACGGTGGGCTCGCTGATCAGATCGGTGGCGCGCAGCACCTGACCCGGGCGCAGAGGGCGCTTGGCGATGCGGCCGACCATCTGCTGGGCATCGGTGACGGTGTTGCTTGCCAGCTGGTCGACGCGGCTGGACGTCCAGTCGATATCGTCCTGCTGGATGGTGTCCCCGGCGCTCACCAGGCGCTTCAGCACCGGCACCTGGGTCTTCTCATAGACGGTTCCGACCACCTGCTGTGTGTACAGCGTTGGTCCGCTCGCCGGTACGGTGAGAATGGCCAGGAAACGATTGTTCGCGGCGTCGAAATTCAGCCCTTGAACGGCAACCGTCGCCGGCACATTGGTCGGCAGGGTGAACTGCACTTCGCCGTTGTCGAAGACGATATCCATGTTTGCCGATTGCTCGGTGCGCTCGCTGATCGCCTGGACGATCGCCGCCGTCACCTCATCGGACTTGATCATCTGGCTTTTGCGCGCAACCAGGACATGATCGAAGGTTTCATTGTTGCTGATGTCGAGATGGTAGGCGCGCATCAACTGGCGCAGAAAGCGCGCATCGAGAGACACCGTCTGGCCCGGTTTGGGGGCTTGGGCGATCGGCGTGTCGCCGCCGGTGATGGGCCGGTCGAACAGATCGCCGAGCTTGATGACGGCGGAGTCGACCATGACATTCTGTTTCATCACCAGCGTCGACGGCGTCGCGGAGAGGTCCGGCTGGCCCTGGTCCAGCTCGGTCGAATTCCCCGACGCGGTGGCGAAGGCGAGGCCATTGCTGGCGGCAGCCCGCAAGGTCTGCTTCGTCGTCGATTGCGGCAGCGGCGCCGCTGCGGGGGTAGCATCCGTCAGCCTGGTCAGCTCATCGATGCTCGGCCAGGCGGCGGAGGCAATCTGATCCGCCCGCACCGCGACCGTGGCCGCAAGCGTCGCCGGCATGACCAGCGCGAAGGCGGCCATACGCGACCAGCGGCGGGACTTTATGTGAGAGCGCATCATCTCAGTTCTCCTGCGGCTCGTATCACCAGTCATCAGGTCTTCATGCTGACGACAGTGCTCATCATGTCGTCGGATGCCTGCACGACCTTGGAGTTCATTTCGTAATTGCGCTGGGCGGTGATGAGGTCGGTCATTTCCGACACCATGTTGACGTTCGAGCTTTCGAGGAAATTCTGCTGCAACTGCCCGAAGCCGACATCGCCCGGATTGCCGGTCGTCGGCGCGCCGGAAGCCTGGGTTTCGGTGAGGAGGTTGTCACCGATCGCATCGAGGCCCGCCGGATTGATGAAATTCGCCAACTGGATAGTGCCGACCAATTGCGGCGCGGTCTGGCCAGGGATGGTCGCCTCGACATCGCCGGTCGGGCTGATGCTCAATTCGGTGGCGTTGGCGGGAACGGTGAGGCCCGGCACGATGGGGAAGCCATCGGCGGTCGTGATCTGTCCGGTATCGTCGAGTTTCAGCGATCCGTCCCGCGTATAGGCAGTGGTGCCGTCGGGCATCGTCACCTGCAGGTAACCGCGTCCCTTGATGGCGACGTCCAGAGGGTTGGTCGTCTGGAGCAGGTTTCCCTGTTCATTGATGCGATAGACGGAGACCGTCTTGACGCCGACGCCGATCTGGATGCCGGCCGGAACGATGGTGCCGGTATTCGATGTCTGTGTACCGACGCGGCGCTGATCCTGGTACAGAAGATCGGCAAATTCGGCGCGTTGGCGCTTGAAACCCGTGGTCGACGAGTTCGCGATATTGTTGGAGATGACTTCGACGCTGAGCTGCTGGGCCTGCATGCCAAGCGCTGCGGTGGTGAGAGATCTCATTTTTATTCTCCCAAGCGATCTGCTGGATCGCTTTCGTTCAAGTGCTCGACGTGATGCTGCTGACGGCGTTCAACTGGCGCTGATGCTCTTCGTCCAGGAACTTCTGCACCGCCTGATAATTGCGGGTGACCGCGATCATGCTGGTCATCTGCACGATGGTCTGGACGTTGGAGTCTTCCAGCACGCCGCTCATGACCTTGGTGGAGCTGCCATTGGTCGCCGTGCCGGCAACCGGCAAGCCGACATTGGCCGTACCGAGGTCGGTGTTGGCGGGGCGAGGCGTCTGGCTGCCGGCGCTGTAGAAGTTATCCTGTTCCGGCACCAGGGCGTTCTTGTCGGCGAAGCTGACCACGTCGAGCCGGCCCACGACCTGCTGCTGCGTGCCGTTCTTGGCGCGATCGGTCGAAATCGTCCCGTCCTCGGCAACGTTGACCCGGCCATCATCCGGATTGACGGTGATGGGCGCGCCACCCGCCAGTACCGGATAGCCCTGGCTGGTGACGATCTGGCCGTCCTTGTCGAGCTGGAAGCGTCCAACCCGGGTATAGCGATTGCCCTGGGGGGTCTGTACGACGAAGAAACCGTCACCCTGGAGGGCGAGGTCGAGATCATTGCCGGTGGCGCGCAACGGACCGTCGCGAAAGTCGCGTGCGGTGGCAAAATCCTGGACATAGGACAGCTTGACCGGCCGCTCGGCGCGAATCTTGTACTCCGACATCACGACTTCCTCGGTTTTGAAGCCGGGGGTCGAAGCATTCGCTATGTTGTTCGCCACCACATCCATCTGCCGCTGCAGCACGACCTGTCGCGACAAAGCGATATATGTTGGTGTTTCCATGACAGCGCCCTTCTTGGCATTTTACGTCGGATCTTTGTCCGCTGGCTGGAAGGATGCACAGGGCGTGCCAGATTAATATCGAGCAAAAACAATGCGATGCAGGGTGGGCGGGACCGTCAAGCGTGCGGTGTATGCCGGCCCGGGAAGCTGGAGGGTGGCACAAATTGCCGACCGCCACAGGCCGGAATGGCCGCCTTCAAGGGGAAGACGCCGCCGCCATCGCTGCCGCTGCGATCGGCAGGAATGCGCGGCAAAAATGGTGCATCCATTTCACGAGATGTTAACCATCATTCACTTACTTTGGGCCGCTTTTAACGATTGTCCTCGCAAGCCGGCGATGACGCGGTCGGATCAAATAGGAATCTGGAATGGCAGAGAAAGAAGAAGGCGCAGAGGCCGCACCGGTTGCACGGAAAAAGATGAGCGGCAAGAAGCTGGTCTTGTTCATCATTCTGCCATTGCTGCTGCTCGGTGGCGGTGCCGCTGCCGGCTATTTCCTGCTTTTCGCCCATGGCGACAAGGACAAGCAGCAGGCAGCCGAGCAGGCGCCGGCAAATGAAAGTGAAGATGCCGTTGCTGTCGATGAGGGTAAGCCGCCGGTCTATGTCGATATGGACGACATGCTGGTCAACCTAGTCAGCACCACCAACAAGGCCAACTACCTGAAGTTGAAACTGGCGCTCGAATTGACCACGCCGGAAGACCAGGACAAGGTCAAGTCGGTGATGCCGCGAATCGTCGACCAGTTCCTGGTTTATCTGCGCGGGTTGCGAGTCGACGATCTGCAGGGATCAGAGGGGCTTCAGCGTCTGCGCGAAGAATTGCTGCTGCGGGCGCGCATGGCCGGCAAGCCCATCAAGATCAAAGATGTACTGTTCAAGATGGTGCAAGTTCAATAGCCTGGGCATGATTCGGTTGTAGAGTTAACAGCTTGAATTTTGATCCTGCACGAGATTGGCGACTTCGATGATCGATGACGAAGAACTAAGCGAAGAAGAAAAGGCGGCTGCGGCCGCCTGGGAAGCGATGGACGATTCTGGCGCCGATGATACGGCTTCCGGTCCCATGTCCAACCGCGTGCTCGATCAGGATGAAATCGACAGCCTGCTCGGTATCGCCGGGGGCGGCGAGGGCGGGAAAGACCGACCCTCCGGTATCCAGGCGATCCTCAACAGCGCCCTGGTGTCTTATGAACGCCTGCCGATGCTGGAGATCGTCTTCGATCGCCTCGTCCGCATGCTCTCGACGTCGCTGCGTAACTTCACGTCGGATAACGTCGAAGTCTCGCTCGACAACATCACGGCGATTCGTTTCGGCGATTATCTGAACTCCATTCCGCTGCCGGCCATGCTCGGCGTCTTCAAGGCCGAGGAATGGGACAATTTTGGCCTGCTGATGGTCGACAGTACGCTGACCTATTCCATCGTCGACGTCCTGCTCGGCGGGCGCCGCGGCACGGCGGCGATGCGGATCGAGGGCCGCCCCTATACGACGATTGAACGCAATCTCGTCGAGCGCCTGATCAGCGTCGTGTTGAACGATCTCACCTCCACCTTCGACCCGTTGTCGCCGGTGACATTCCGCTTCGAACGGCTGGAAACCAATCCGCGTTTCGCCGCCATCGCGCGCCCCGCCAACGCCGCGGTTCTGGCTCGCCTGCGTGTCGATATGGAGGATCGTGGCGGTCGCATGGAGCTGTTGCTGCCCTATGCAACCCTGGAACCGGTGCGCGAGCTGCTGCTGCAGATGTTCATGGGCGAGAAGTTCGGGCGTGACTCCATCTGGGAAACCCACCTTTCCGGGGAGCTATGGCAGACCGATGTCGAAATCAACGCGGTGCTGGACGAGTTTCCCATGACTCTGGGCGAGGTGCTGGCCTGGAAGCCTGGCACGAAGCTGGATCTCGATTGCACGCCGCAATCCATGGTCGAATTGCGCTGCGGCGATGTCCAATTGTTCCGCGGCCCCATGGGGCGGCGGGGTGGGCATATTGCGGTCAAGATCCAAGATCGCCTGATGAAATAGGCGGGTATCGAGATGTCTGCTGCCCTGTCCATGATCAGCGATGCCGTCCTCATCGTCCTTTTGGCGGTGACGTTGGTGGCAATCTATCGCTTCAATCGGAAGCTGGCGGAACTCCGCCAGGGACGCGAAGCATTCGAGCGCCTGATCGCTGAATTCCGCCAGGCCACCGGGCAGGCCGACAACAGTTTGCAGCAATTGCGGCACCTCGCGGACACGCGCGGCCGCGAGCTGCAGGAGCGGACCGAGGTGGCGGCGGACGTTCTGGGCAGTGTCGAACAGACCAGCGCCGATCTGCGACTGCTGATCGAGCGCGCCGAACGGGCCAGCGACCGGCTGGAGGAAGCCGTCGCGGAAAGCCGGCGGATTCCGCAGGCGCCGCCCGCCCAGCTCAGCGAGAGCACCGGCCTGTTCGCCCGGACGCCGCTGGTGACGCCGGCCCAGGGCGATGAGCCGGCCGTGCGGGAGCCGGCGCCGATCGCCGCCCAGCCGGACCTTCAGAAGCCGGATTCCGCAGGGAAGTCTGCGCCGCTCGAGCCTTCCAAGCGAAGCTCCATGTTATCGACCCTGGCAGGCATCCGATGACCCGTCCGCAGCGCTCCACCGAAACCGGCCAGGGCAGGGCGGTGCAAAAATCGCTCGTCAGCCGGCTTCGCCTGGGGCCGCTCGTCATGATCGCCGTCCTTGCGACCATCAGTGTCAAGGCCAACCATCTCTGGCATGGCCTCAGCGTTTCTTTCGGCCGCGCCTCGGAGGCGCAGGCAGCCAACAATCAGGCGGGCAGCAACCAGGCCGCCGGCCAGCCGGCGCAGCAGCCGGCCAGTCCAACCGGCGCGCCGACCCAGTTGGGAGGTGGACAATCGAGCCAGCCGCCGGCCGCCGGCACGGGACAACAGCCCCCGGCTCCGGCTCCGGCGCCGCAGACGGCGCAGGTGCAGCCACCGCCGCCAGCCGCGCAACCGGCGAATGCTCCGGCACCGGCTGGTGCTCCGGCGCCGGGCGGACAGGGCAGCGGTGGCGGAGCGGGTAGTCCGGCTGGGCCGGAGGCTGTTGGCGGCGAAGGGCAGGGCCAGGATCTGCTGGCGCAGGATCAGCAGCGCAAATTGCAGCGCGATCCGTTCAATTACACCGATGAGGAGGTCGACGTTCTGCAGCAATTGGCGAAGCGCCGCGCTGAACTCGACCAGCGGGCCCGCCAACTGGACGAGCGCGAGGCGCTGGTCAAGGCGGCGGAGCAACGCATGGACCAGAAGATGGCGGAGCTCAAGGCTTTGCAGGCGACGGTTCAGGATCTGCTGAAGCAACGTAACGCGGCGGATGAGCAACAGCTGCAAAGCCTCGTAAAAGTCTACGAAAACATGAAGCCGAAAGCAGCGGCGCAAATCTTTGAAGAGATGGACATGGATGTGCTGCTGGACGTCGTCTCGCGCATGAGCGAGCGCAAGGTGGCGCCGATTTTGGCTCTGGTCAGTCCGACCCGCGCCAAGGAATTGACCTTTGAGCTGGCGCAACGCAGGCAGATGCCGATTCCGCAGTGAGACGGCATGTGAAGCGCCGGGCGGCGTTAAAGGGCCTGCCCTTCGTTTGAAACAAAGCGGATGTGGCGGCCGACAGCCAAATGATTACGGCTATTTACGGCAGCTTAACCAATTATGGCTTTAAGTACGGGATGTGTAAGGCACGGTGGGCAAGCCCGTCGTGACGCGGGAGAGGAAGAGGTTACCCCGATGTCTGTAGACATGAATATGAGTATCCTGATCGTTGACGACTATAAGACGATGTTGCGGATCATCCGCAACCTGTTGAAGCAGCTCGGCTTCAACAATGTCGATGAGGCGACGGATGGCAGCATGGCGTTGCAGAAGCTGCGCGACAAAGATTATGGCCTCGTCATCTCCGACTGGAATATGGAGCCGATGACCGGCATCCAGCTTCTCCGCGAAGTGCGGGCAGATACCAAATTGAAGGCATTGCCCTTCATCATGATCACCGCCGAAAGCAAGACCGAGAACGTGGTTGCTGCGAAAGAGGCGGGCGTCAACAACTACATCGTCAAGCCGTTCAATGCCGCGACGCTGAAAACCAAGCTGACAACGGTCCTGGGTAATTTCTGAACCGCCGGCCGGGGAGAAGTCCATGACCATAGCCGTTCCGCCGGAACTCGTCGCTCGCCTGAGTGCGCTGCGTTCGCGCGGCCAATCCTACAGCCGCGAGGAAATTGCCGAGATCGTCACCGGCCTTCTCTCGACCCTTGATGGCGACCTGTCGGATGTCAATCTGAAGCTCTACGCCGAGCTTGAGGATCTCGCACAGTATATCCTCGCGGCGAAGAAAGAGATCGCTTCGCTGCTGCCGGACGACATCACCTCGACGCATCTGCCGACGGCGACGGATGAACTCGATGCCATCGTCGGCGCGACCGAAGAGGCGACGAATGGCATCCTACAGGCGGTCGAAGTGATCGAGAGCCTGACCGCCGAGATGGACCCCGCGGTGGCGGAGAAGATCACCGATGCGGTGACGCAGGTCTACGAATCGTGCAATTTCCAAGACATTACCGGCCAGCGCATCACCAAGGTGGTCAAGGCGCTGAAGCATATCGAAAACAAGGTGGATGCTCTTGTTGCGGCCTTCGGCGACGAAATCCAGAAGTATCGCGAGATCCATCCGCAAAAGCCGGCAGCCGAGCAGCCGGCAGTGACCGATGCAGATCTGCTGAATGGACCGCAGATGCCTGACGATGCCGTGAAGCAGGCGGAGATCGATGCCTTGCTCGCGAGCTTCGACTAGCGGCGGATATCGTCGATGACCGCCAGCGGCTCCTCGACCGGCACACCTGTCGCGTCGGGTGCCGGTGCCTCACATGGCGGACACCCGGCTGCGCCGGTTGCCGGTGCCCTGCAGTCACGCATCGGCCATCTGCCGCAGATGACGTTCCGTCAGGCCGGTATCCGCAATCCCAGTCTGCCGACGCTGCTGAGCCTGTTCTTCCTGCTGCTTGCCTTCTTCATCGTCCTCAACAGCTTGTCACAACGCGATAGCGGCAAGCAGAGCAGCGTCGCCGCCAGTGTCGACCAGGCTTTCGGTGGCCTCGGCAATGCCGATCCGCTGTCGGCCGCGCAGAACGCGCAGCAAAGCACGACCGGCATTCTGCGGGGTCTGGCCAGCTATTTCGGCGTGTTGCTGCCGGCGGATCGCCAGAAGATTCTTATCTCGGCCAATCAGCTCACCATGCGGCTGCCGACCGAGCTGTTCTTCAAGACCGGCCCCGACGGCGCCGTCACCAGCCAGCAATCGGAACAGGCACCGGCGATCTTGCGCCAGATTGGCGAGGCTCTCGACAAGCGGCCGGCCGATTGGGGATGCGAGGTGCATATTGAGCTGACTGCACCGTTGCCAGGCCAGCTCGAGGTGGAGCGTGCCGGGCAATTGGCCGTTGTGCTGAGCCGGACGGCGTCCCAGCGCCGCAACGACCTGTCGGTCGGGTTGAATACCGGTGACCCACGCTGGCTTACCATCGCCATTCGCTTGCGTCCGCCGGAAATGCCGGATTTGCCCGGACAACGCAGATCGGGCCAGGAGATGCCGAATGATCGGGCTGGCGCTGCTCCACGAGTTGCGCCATGATCAAAACGGTTAAGGTTAATATTGAGCAGCCGCAATCGATGGATGGTCATCAGCCGTTATGGCTGATCACTTTCGCCGATCTGATCGGGCTGCTTCTGGTTTTCTTCGTGTTGCTGTTTTCGATGTCGAGCCTGCAGACGTCCAAATTGCAGAAGATCAGCGAGGGCGTGCCTGGTGCCCGTGTCGAAGCGCGCTCGGATGCCGATGCGCCCAATCAGGCAATGCCTGATCCGCAGGTCGAGGAGGGGCGCGACCCCGGCTATCTGACGTCCTTGATCAAGGCGAAATTCGCCAACGAGCCGGCCTTGAAGAATCTGCCGATATCCGGCCTCGGTGACCGGGCCATCATCTCGCTCTCGGTGGCGGAGCTGCAGGCTTCAATCGGTGCCGACGCCGTCGGCGGCAAGAGCAATATGCTGCATGCTCTGGCCGACGTCTTGCGTGTGTTGCCGAATCAGATCGTTGTCGATAGTCGCCTGGCGCCGATGGGCGATCTGCCGGAACAGGCAGACCTGCTGCGTTGGCAGAAGTCCTTGCAGGCAGCCCTGGCTGTGAGCAGTGCGTTGGCGCAGGGCGGCGTGACGTCTCCCATCCTGGCACGCGGCCATGTGGTCGATCGCGGTGCGACACCGACCATCGATGTCATCGTCATGTCGAATACCGCGCCGGAACCAAGCGCCGGAGCCGCCCCGTGACAGCTCGCAGGAAGCCGGCATTCCTGGCAGCCTGTCTGTCAGCTTCGTTGATGACGTTTCTCGCCGCAAAGGCGGATGATGCAATCCTCGCGCGCGGCTGGACCCATGAGACCTATGGCCGCTTGGTGCTGGATACCGGCACAGCGGAGCTAAGCGATGTCAAAGCGACCGGCAACGTCATGGTGATCACCTTCAAGCGGCCGGTCAGCGTCGATATCGGCGCCGCGATCACCAATCTGCAGCCCTATCTCAGCGCCGCAACGCCGTCCGCCGATAGGCGCCAACTGACATTGCGTTTGAAGCAGGCAGTCAACTTCCGGCAGTTCGATGACAATGGGAACCTGGTGATCGACCTTGGCGTTCCAGCCATAGTGCCGGCAGCGAACAAGGCGGCACCGCCCGCCTCGCCGGCACAAGCGGCTCGCGCCAGCGCCACCGATACGGCAGCCGGGACGCCCGGAAAGGCTGCCCCAGCCGTGATACAGCCGCGGGTCGGCGAGCATGGCGGCTATAGTCGCATTGCCTTTGACTTGCCGGAAACAGTCGGCGTTGCCGTGCGGCAGGACGGCAATCGCGTGACACTGACCTTCTCCGGCGGCAATGGGCTGGATCTCACCAAATTGCAGCGTGACCTGCCGCCGCGTTTACAAGCAGCCCTTACGCAATCGGGACCTGACGGCCAGCGCGTCACCCTGTCGACCAAGCCGGGGGTGGAGCTGCGGAGCCTGCAGCAGGGTCGAACCGTTGTTCTCGATCTTTATGACGCAGGCAAGGCGCCGGCCGGTGGGAAGCGCGCGCCGCTTGATGTCGCCGCGGCCAAGGCCGCCGCTCCAGCCGCAACCGCATCAGGCGTTCCTGCTCCTCCGACTGCGCCGGCAGCAGCGAATGGCGCGCCAAAGCCTGCGGAAGCTTCGCTCTTTCAAGGGCTGGTGCCGATATCGGCGCTGCCGGGCCGCTCGCCATCGACGCAGCCGGCGCCATCGGGCGGGAATCAGACTGCATCTGCGGCTCCGTCGCCTGCCACGGCTCCCACGGCCTCGACGCCGGCGGCTGCCGCAGGATTGGCGATGACGCCGGTGCCGAGTTTGCCGGCGGAGACGTCGCCGCAGACAGCGGCACCGCCAAGCGCCGTCGACGTGCCGGTCATTGTCGCGCCGGAGGCGGGAGGCGGAGCGATCGTCACCTTCCAGTGGCCGAAGCCTGTGCAGATGGCGGCCTTCAAACGCGGCGACGCCCTCTGGCTGGTGTTCGACGCGCCGGCCGGATTCTCGTCCCAGGCATTCAACAACCCGCTTCTAAGTGCGCTCGGCCGGGTCGATCCGATCGTCGACAAGTATGCTTCCGGCCTGCGTCTCAGCGGCGGCCGTACCCCGACGCCGGTCATCCATAGCAGCGGCAATACCTGGATCATCGATCTCAACACGACGCAGCAGGGCGGCGCTGCCAAGACCATCCCGCAGCGGCGCGAAACCTTGGCGCAAGGTGGTGCAAGCCTGCTGCTGCAGGCGGCCAATCCCGGCCCCGCCTTGACCCTGGCTGATCCGACGATCGGCGATCAGTTGAAGGTGATCGGTCTGCGCGATGCCGGCCTCGGCGTGTCTGAACAGGCGGTGTGGCCCGAATTCAAATTGTTGCCCAGTTATCAGGGCGTGGTGGTGATGCCGCTGGCGGACAATGTGTCTGTCCAGGCCCTGCCGAACGGCGTTGTGGTGACAACGGCCCCCGCTGCCAGGCAGCCGGTCGCGGCGGCCGCGCCCGGCAATCCGCCGGAGGCCAGCTCCGTGCCGGCGAGCCCGGCGGTGACGGCACCCGCCCAGCCAGGCAGCGGCGATACGATCGGCATGGCTGGCCTTTTCGATCTGCCCGCCTGGCGGCGCGGTGGACAGGCAACCTTCCTGCAGGACCGCGACATCCTCGAAGAGGAGATTACCAAGGCTTCGCCGTCGAAGCGCAATGCGGCGCGATTGCAACTTGCGGAGTTTCTTTTCGCCAACGGCCTGGTGCCGGAAGCGGCCGGCATGCTCGATTTGATCGCCGGCGATACCGGCGCACTGCCGATGGACAACAAGGGCTTTCTGACGCTGCGGGCAGCCGCCCACGCGCTCAAGGGCGATGACGAAATGGCGGCAAAACTGCTGGCCGATCCGCTCGCGGGCAATTCGCCGGAAGCAAGCTTGTTCCGGGGCTTGCTGGCCGTTCATAAGGACGACGCGGCCGCGGCCGCGACGATCTTCAACGAGCCGCTGCCGATCCTGAAGGACTATCCGAAAGCGCTGCGGACCGATCTCAGCCTGATGATTGCCAGGGCCCTGATTGAAGGCGGCAATCCGATGCAGGCGCAGGTCTTTACCGACGCCGTGCGGCGGGACATGCCGGATGCCGATACCACCGACCGCATCGCCTATCTGGAGGGATTGCGACAGCTGAAGCTGGGCCAGCAGGCGGCGGCGTTCCAGACCTGGGACGGCTTGAAGAACAGTGCCGTCGAAGAAGTTCGGGCGGATTCGCAATATGCGGTCATCATGGAGAAGCTGCACAGCAAGCAGATGACCCAGGCCGATGCGATCGGCCCGCTGGAGGAGTTGCGTTTCCTGGCGCGCGGCGGCGATTTCGAATTTCACCTGCTGCGCCGCCTCGGCGAAGCGTATCTCGCTTCCGGCTCGCCGCGCAAAGGCTTGCTGACTTTGCGCCAAGCGGTGACGAATTTTCCCAACAGGTCCGATATCAAGGACGTGGCGCAGGAAATGAGTGATGCATTCGCGCATCTCTATCTCGGCGGCGGGGCGGATGCACTCAGCCCGATGACGGCGGTCGCACTTTATGACGAATTCCGCGAGCTGACGCCAAGCGGCGCGGACGGTGATCGCATGATCGCCGCCCTGGCGGATCGCCTGGTGAAGGTCGATCTGCTCGACGGCGCCGCGAAGCTCTTGGACGGCCAGGTCAAGCATCGCTTGAACAGCATCGATAAGGCGCGCGCCGGCGCGCGGCTGGCGGCGATCTATCTGCTGGACAACAAGCCGGATCAGGCGGGGCAGGCGCTGAAGGACAGCCTTGTCGCCGATCCGTTGCCCGGCGATCTTTCGGCGTTGCGGCTTCGCCTGCAATCGCAGGCTGATTTTGGCGCCGGCCAGACCCTGAAGGCGCTCGACGAGATCAATGGCGATGACAGCCTGCCGGCGCGCTGGCAGCGTGCCGACATGCTGTGGCAGTTGCAGGAATGGCCGGCGGCGGCGGGCGCGTTGGGCAAGGTGATCGAGGGCGAAGAACAGGCATTGGCGCAGCAGGCGGCGCAGATCATGGCCCGCGGCAATGTCGCGATCGATCCGGCGGCGGCCTTGCGCGACATCATCCCGCAGGCGCCCAGCGCCAATCCGCCGGCGAATTCCGGCGTCGCCTCGAATGCCGGTGCGCCATCGCAGCCGGCTGTCGCGCCGACCTTCGGCGATGTGCTGGCGCAGGTGCGTGCCGATGCCTTCAAGAAGCGCCTGGCTAAGGTCGTCCTCAACAGGGCCGTGGCCCTTTCGCTCGCCAATGACCGGCCGGAGCTCAGAAAGCTCGCCCGGGATTACGGCAAGGACATGCAGCAGACCGATCTGGCGAAAACCTTCGCCATGCTGACCTCTCCCGGCAATGGCCTGGCGGAATCGGTGACGGCCGAAATGTCGAGCATCGATCAGATCAACAGTTTCGTCGACGAGTACCGCAACCTGATGCGGCAGGCCAGCCTGAGTTCTTCGTCGCTGACCAACTGAGCGCAGCCAAGCCCGGTTCGAGGCGACGGCGATTCCGCAGCGCCTAAAGGCGCTCTATCATATTAAATAGAGACGGAGTCACGTTTCAGATCGAAGCACTTCGTGATGCGATCTGAAACGATCTGGCTCTAACTGCCGCCGGTGAAGCTGCGAACAAGGCTGCCGGCGACCAGATACCAGCCGTCGACCAGGACGAAGAAGATCAGCTTGAAGGGCAGGGCGATCATGACCGGGGGCAGCATCATCATGCCCATCGACATCAGGATCGAAGCCACCACCATATCGATGATGAGAAAGGGCACGAACAGCAGGAAGCCCATCTCAAAGGCGCGCCGCATTTCGCCGATCATGAAAGCCGGGATCAGGACCTGCAGCGGGGTATCCTGCGGCGTTGGCACCGCTTCGATATCGGCGAGATCCATGAAGAGGCGCAGATCCTTCTCCCGCACCTGAGACAGCATGAAATCCCTGAAGGGGATCGTGACGCGCTCGATCGCCGTCTTCTCGTCGATCTGCTGGGTCAGCAGCGGCGAGATCGCCGTGTCATAGGCTCTTTCGAAGGTGGGCGCCATGACGAAGGCGGTCAGGAACAGAGACAGGCTGACCAGCACCACGTTGGGTGGCGTCGTTTGCGTGCCGAGTGCCGAGCGCAGCAGCGACAGGACGATGACGATGCGGGTGAAGGACGTCACCATCATCAGGATGCCGGGGGCGAGGCTGAGGACGGTGGTGAGCGCGATGATCTGGAATACCCGGCCGGTCAGGCCGCCATTGGCGTTCTGATCGCCGAGATTGAGCGTGAAGCTCTGCGCTGCCGCGGGATGTGCGAGCACGAAGCAGCCAAGAGCAAAGGCGCCCAGCGTGAAGCAGGCGGTGGCGAGGCGCATCAGCAACGGCATCCATTGCCGGTGGCGCTGCGGCGAGGCAGGACTGATCCGTCGGTCGGGTACCAGGGGAAATCGCCGCATTAATTCCGCTCGTCGGTTGAAGTCGTATGTCGGGTATCTGCATCGGTGCCGGAGCGGTCCTCAAGCACTTTTGCAAAGGAACCGGCGGTGCCGCCTATGCCGCTTTCGACCACCACATCGCCTTGCGGCCCGATCAGGATGAGGTGCTCGACCTCGTCCCGGCGCACGAGAACCAGCCGATGGCGCGGCCCCAGCGGCAAAGTTTCCACGGCGGACAGGCGCCGGCCACGGCCGAGTTTGGGTCCGATACCGCTTCTTCGCAGGAAAAAAGCCGCCAAGGCCAGCAGGCCGAGAACCAGAACCAGCGCCAAAACGAAACGCAGATAACTCTCGCCATCCATCTTGGATCAGGTGCTCATCACTCGTTGGATTGATCGTCTGGGTGCTTGGTCGTATCGGGCGACGTCGTCATGGACGGCAGAACGCGGCCATAGGCCTGCTTGGCCCGCAGCCGCCGGTCCGCAGCTTCGACATTTAAGGCAAGCTGCACGCGTTCGCGCCGCAGCGTTCCTTCGAGCATGTCGAGGTGGCCAAGCAATGCCTCCAGATCGCCCCGAAAGGGACGGCCGATGGCGGGATCGGCATTGCAAATCGCATCACACAAGACGGCGACCCGCATCGCCAGGAGATCGATATTCACCTGTTCGCCGCGCCGCGCGAGATCGTTCGCGACGTCGAACAGCTCCATCATCTCCTGGATGGCGGCGTGCAGATCATCGATCGGCTGGTCTGCGCCTGCCGGGGATGTCGAGGCGTCGTCGAGCGGCTTCAAAAGCGCCGGCTGTGGCGATGCGCCGATGGGCGAGGGGATGGACGGCGCTGCGCTGTCCGGCCCGGCGGGGTGCCTATCCTTTTCGGAAGTCGCCATTATTCAGAACTCCTGCCGAGGACGGTTTACATGGCCGGACTCGGCCTTTCCCGTCTGGTCGCCTGACGGAGTTTCGTCCGGCGACGCCTCGCGGGTGGTCCGATTGTAGCGGTAGAGATAGGAAAGGATCTCGGCCACGGCGGCTAGGGCATCGATCGGGATTTCGCTATCCACATCGACGGTCGAGAGTATTTCGGCAAGGTCAGCATCCTCGCGCACCGGGATGCCCTTGGCGAAAGCGAGCGCCAGGATCTGCTCGGCTACCGGTCCGCGTCCGCTGGCAGCGACGCGCGGCCGGCCTGGCGCAGTGCGCCCCGTCGTCTTGTAATCGAGGGCAACGGCGATGGCCGGCCGGCTTCGTTCCTTGCCTGGCCAGCTCGGCTGCTTCGCCCCGATCTCGTCCTTCGCCATTCTGCCATGCTTTCGCTAGACGACAGTCCAAGCAAACCGATGCGCCGGACGGTACAGGTCAGTGTTGATCGGTTTGCTTAATAGAATGTTAATATGAGCCCAGAAATCTACATAAATCAACGGCTTCCCTCGGCATTTTCGACTGGACCCGGACACTGATTCGGGTGATGCTTTGCGTTAGTGGGTTATTAAGCAAAATCAGCAATGGTGTAGCGGTCGCATCAGGTGCAAAAGGTCGGGTCCGGAAGGCCGGGCCGGAGCAGTTGTGGGTTGTCGACGAAGGAACGACGGTAATGGATTTCACGAAACTTCCGCTCTTTCAGCGTCTGTCCGATCGGATGGGATGGCTGAATGCGCGCCAGGACGTGCTGTCACAGAACGTCGCCAATGCCGATACGCCCGCCTACACGCCGCGCGACCTCAAGGCGGAAAGTTTCGACGACCATCTGCAGAAGCTTTCGGCGGTGCAGCCCGAACTGACCAGCCCAATGCATCTGCAGGGAACCATTCCCGTCGAGAAGGGGCCGGGCAGTGAGAAGAGCAAGACGCAGTACGAATCCGCTCCAGCAGGCAATTCAGTAATCCTGGAAGAGCAGATGATGAAAGTTCAGCAGACGCAGATGAACTATCAGCTCATCACCAGCCTGTACCGCAAGCATGTCGATATCATGAAGCGGGCAATCGGCACCTGAAAAGGCCGTTGCCGTGACCGCTTCACCCCTTACCCCGTGCGAGAGGGACGATTATGGATCTGAATGACTCCTTGTTTATTGCCGCCGCCGGTATGCGCGCGCAGGGCGAGCGCCTCAGGGTCATTTCCGAGAACTTGGCCAATGCTGACTCGGTCGGCGAGCGGCAGGGGGCCGATCCCTATCGCCGCAAGACCATCAGTTTCAAGAACGCGCTCGACAAGGAGCTCGGGGTTCCGACCGTGCAGGTCGCCAAGATCGGCCAGGACCAGAGCGACTTCCGCAAGAAATATGATCCCGGTAATCCCGCTGCGGACCAGAACGGCTATGTCTCCCTGCCCAATGTCAATACGCTGATCGAATTGACCGATATGCGCGAGGCCGAACGTTCCTATGAGGCCAATCTGAAGACGATCGAAGCTGCGCGCACCATGCTGCAGCGGACGGTCGATATCCTGCGCTAGACGCGAACTTGAATTCGGGCTGCGGCGGTAACGCGAACGGCACGGGAGGTTGAATATGGCGAATACGACGATCAATAACGCGATGGCGGCCTATAACAATGCGGCCCAGCAATTGGGCGGCAAGCCGCTTGCGCAAGAGGAACCGCAGACCGGGCCGAGCTTCGGCGAAGTGCTCCAGAGCTTCGGCGACCAGGCCCTGGCGACGGGGCGCGCGGACGAGAAGCAGACGCTGGCGGCGACGACGGGCAAGGCCGACATGTCGGAAGTGGTCATGGCCGTTTCCAATGCGGAGCTGACCGTGCAGACCGTGACGGCGGTGCGCGACAAGGTGGTTGCCGCGTATCAGGAAGTGTTGCGCATGCCGATCTGACGATCGGCATTTCGATCCGTAAAGAGAATAGGCGACGCTATGGATGAATCAGCCGTCCTTGAGGTCGGCCGAGATGCCGTCATCGTCATGCTCAAGATCAGCGCGCCGATCATGCTGATCTCGCTGATCGTCGGCCTGATCATCTCGCTTTTCCAGGCGCTTACGCAAATCCAGGAAATGACCCTGACCTTCGTGCCGAAGATGCTGGTGGTATTCATTTCGATCCTGCTGCTCGGCCCGTTCATGCTGCACACGCTGGTCGACTTCACCGAGCAGATGATGAGCCGGATGGCTTCCGGCTGAGCCGGCATTGAGTGCGAAAGCAGGCCGGTGATGAATCTTGAGCAGTTCCTAGCTGTCAATATTTTCCAGTTTTTCCTGGTCTTCGCCCGGATCGGCGGCGCGATGATCGTGCTGCCGGGATATGGCGAAGCCTATGTTTCGCCGCAGATAAGGCTGGTCCTGGGTTTGGCCGTCAGCCTTGTCGCGATGCCGATGCTGCAGTCGCATTTGCCGCAGATGCCGCAGCGGCTCGACATTTTCGCGCTGTTGCTGGGCAGCGAACTGGGCGTTGGCGTGTTCTTCGGTTCGGTGGCCCGTGTCCTTCTATTGGCGACGCAGTCGGCCGGCATGATCATCGCGCTGCAGATCGGCGTGGCGAATGCCCTGGTCGCCGATCCGATCACGGCGCAGCAGGGCGCGGTTCCCGGCAACTTCATGCTGGCCCTTGCCTTGGCGCTGATCTTCGTCACCGGCCTCGATCACATGGCGATCAAATCGCTGATCGGCACTTATGCGGTCATCGTGCCCGGCGTCATGCCCCCCATGGGCGATGTCGCCGACTTCATGTCGCGGACGGTGGCGGATAGTATCGTGCTCGCTGTCCAACTGGCGACGCCCTTTCTGGTCTATGGCGTGGTCTTCGCGGTTGGGCTTGGTCTGCTGGCGCGGCTGATGCCGGCTTTGCAGGTCTTCTTCATTGCAACACCTTTGCAGCTGCTGGGCGGCATCTCCATCATCGCTGTCAGCCTGACGACGGCTTCTATCTGGTTCCTCAACTCCTACGAGGAGCATCTCTCCAATTTCCTCGGCCAGGCAAGATGATGCAGCTTCTTCATCCCGCCGGGAGCAGGTGAGCCATGGCAGAGACCGATGACTCACAAAAAACCGAAGACCCGACAAGTAAGCGGCTGGATGACGCGCGCAAGCAGGGTCAGGTCGCCAATTCGCGCGAGGTCAACAATCTCTTCATGATGATGGCGCTGACCCTGTCAGTCGCCATGTTCGGTCCCGGTATCGCCGGCGATATCAGGGATCTGATCTTACCTTTCGTCGAAAGCCCCGATCGCATCCCGACCGATATCGGGCACCTGCAGATGCTGGGATGGCGATTCCTGACCCGCATCCTGATGGTCGGCATCGTGCCGCTGATCCTGGCCTTGTTCGCGGCTTTCGGCTCGGGATATCTGCAATTCGGCCTGCTATGGTCGGCCGAGCATCTGATGCCGAGCCTCAACAAGATATCGCCACTTGCCGGTTTCGGACGCATTTTCTCGATGCGCTCCTTGACCGAGTTCCTGAAGGGGTTGGCCAAGATCGCCATTGTCGGATCCGTTGCGACCAGCCTGCTGCTGCCCGCCGTGCGCGACGTTCATCATCTGATTGGTTTGGAGCCCATGCAGATACTCGCCACCACCAAATCGATGGTGGTGCACCTGCTTTTCGGCGTCCTCTCGGTCATCTTCGCAATCACTATTTTCGATTTCTTCTACCAGCGCTTCCAGCATATCCGCGGCCTGCGCATGTCGCGCCAGGAATTGAAGGAAGAATTCCGCGATACCGAAGGCGATCCGCTGGTCAAAGGCCGCCTGCGGCAATTGCGCATGGAGCGGGCGAAGCGCCGGATGATGGCGGAAGTGCCCAAATCCGACGTCATCGTCACCAACCCGACCCACTATGCCGTTGCCCTGCGTTATGACCAATCGACGATGGGCGCGCCACGCGTCATCGCCAAAGGTATCGATAAGGCGGCGCAGCGTATCCGCGAGATCGCCAAGGAACACGATATCCCGGTGATCGAAAATCCGCCGCTTGCACGCGGCCTACATGCGGCCGTCGAGGTTGATCAGGAAATCCCGCCGGAATTCTATAAGGCCGTCGCGGAAGTGATCAGCTATATCATGAAGCTGAAGCGCGGCCGGCGCTGAGAAACAAGGCTGAGAAATGGAACGGTCAATGCGCGACAAAGGGGAATCGCCGCTTGAGGTGGTGATGGCGATCAATGCCATGGAGGCGCAGCTGCGCCAGGCCATGCTGACCGCCGATACCGAGGCGCTGGAAGTATTGCTGGCCCCGGATATGATCTTTGTCGATGTCCAGGGCCGGGTTCTCGACAAGGCCGCGGATTTGGCCATCCATCGGTCCGGCCTGCTGCGGCTCGACCAGCTGGATTTTGCTGAAACCGATGTCCGCCCGATGGGAGACGTCGCGGTTGTCGTGACCCGCTGCAGCCTGCGCGGCAGCTATCAGGGTGAGGCTTTTGGCGGCGACTTTCGCTATACCCGCGTCTGGCGCCGCAGCGGTGGCGTCTGGCGCGTTGCTGCCGGCCATTGCTCGGCGGTGATATAGAACGATTGTCGGGCCGTATTCACCTCCCGTCGCCGATATACTCTCTATTTTGTCTTGGCCGCGGCGACGATCTCATACGATCGCAACCTATCAGCATGATGATAGAAATCGGAATTGATCATCAGTTCGTCGGCGCCGGTTCGGGCAAGAAAGTCTTCGAGCTTGCTGCGGACCGTTTCCGGACCGCCGACAATGGCGGCGCCGAAGAAGCGGTCGACGCCGGCCTTCTCGCGCGCGTCCCATAGCCCTTCCATGCTGTCGACGGGCGGCTGCAATGGCTTGCGATCGCCACGGATCAGGCCGAGGAACTTCATTTGCGCCGAAGTCGCAAGACGCGCGGCCTCGGCATCGCTCTCCGCGGCAATGACCGGCAGGCCCACCATTGCATAGGGCTTATCGAGGACCTCGGAAGGGCGGAAATGCTCGCGATAGAGCGACAGCGCCAATGCCATGCCGGCGGGAGCGAACTGGCCGGCAAAGGCATAGGGCAAGCCAAGCAGTCCGGCGAGCTGGGCGCTGAAGTCACTTGATCCCAGCAGCCAGACCGGCACATTCGAATCCCGGCCGGGAATGGCCTGGACATATTGATTGGGCTGTGCCGGCCCCAGGAGAGCCCGCAATTCCTGCACGTCGCGCGGAAAATTCTCGGCATCCATCGGATCGACGCGCAGGGCCCGCAGCGTCAACTGATCGGTGCCCGGGGCGCGGCCGAGGCCGAGGTCGATACGGCCGGGGTAAAGCGCCTCCAAGGTGCCGAAAGCCTCTGCCACAACCAGCGGGGCGTGGTTGGGCAGCATGATGCCGCCGGAGCCGACACGGATCCTGCTTGTGCCGCCGGCCACATAGCCGATCAGAACCGGCGTCGCGGAGCTGGCGATCCCTGCGATGTTGTGATGTTCGGCCAACCAGTAGCGCTGGTATCCCAACCGCTCGACAAGGCGGGCGAGATCCAGCGTGTTGCGGAATGTCTCGGAAACGCTGCCGCCTTCGGTGACGGGCGCGAGATCGAGAACGGAGAGGGGGGTATCGGCGAGCTTGGCCATCGGCAGTCCTGGCTGTGCGAGGGTAGGGATTAGATAGGATTCTCATCGCCCTCTGCCAAGATGGGGGCGCGGATGGCCGCTATGCGCCAGGCTGCCGGCTCTAATTGTTAGCACTAGACGGATAGTATCGCGCCATGAGCGATGGAAACCATTAGCCGGCCGTGGGTTTTACTGGCGGAGCTTTCCCGCGAATGACACACTGGTGGGAATGGTTGGGCAGAAGGCGCTTGCGGCGCGCTGGCGACGCCAGGCGCTCGCGGGGGGATAGTGCCTAGCTCGTGACGATAGTTGCGATAGACTGCCCCAGTGGCGACTCGGATGGGGGCACCATACGGGGATGGACGACAGAGTGAACCGGGATCGGATGCATCAGCTTTTCCGACAGAGCGCCAGCTTTGGCTTGCGTAAAGCTCTCGTCGTGCCGTTATGCGTCATGTCGGTATGGCTGGGCGTTGCCGGACCGCAGATTTCCGCCCATGCTCAGTCCCAGGAGATGGCGCCTCTCACCTCGGCACCAGTGACAGCCGCGCCGTTGGCGATGCAATCCTGGATGACGGACGGCGTCATCGCCGTGCTGACTGCGGCGGTGCTCATTCTGGCCTTGGCCTTCTGGCACAGCTACCGGCGTGCCGCCCTGCTGCGGGACAGTCTGGATGTCACGGCGCGTGGGCGACAGCTGGTCGACGGCGCCGGCCGCGTTCGCTTCGTCAACGCCGCCTATGGCAAAGTTTTCCCCAATAGCGACGTGCCGCTACCCAGCACCTTGAGTGGTTTGATCGCAGCCGGTTCGGAAGCCGCCCGCAATCTGCAGCAGCTGACATTGGCCCTGGAACAGACAGGGTATGGCCGCGCTGATATCGACCTCATCATGCTCAATGGCGAGCGGGAGATTCTGGATATTTCCGCCAGCCAGTTGACCGGCTTTCCCGGCCACGTGCTGTGGAGCATCGATGTCGTCACTTCGCAGCGGCAGATCGAAGAATATATCCGGCTGGATCATGAGAAATTCGCCGATCTCGTGGAGCAGGCGCCGATCGGTTTCTACTCGGTCGATGAGAACGGCGAGTTCCAGTTCGTCAATGAGACCCTGGCGAGTTGGCTCGATCTGCGGGCCAATGAAAGCGGCCGGTTCGATCAAAAGCTGCATGATCTGATCGGCGAGACCCTGCCGCCGGGAACGCCGGCTTACAGCCCCTTCGCCGACCCCGCCGCCCGTTCCGGCGAAGTGATGCTGCGTCGCGCCAATGGCCAGCCGTTGCTCGCTTACATCCGCCACGCCGTGGCGGTGGTGCAGTCCGGCGGAAAGAGAGCAGGCATTCGTACCCGCTCCGTCGTGCATGACCTGTCGCGCGAGCACGAGCTGGAGAAGGCACTGCGGGTTTCCGAGCAGTATTTTCGTCGTTTCTTCGAGGAAGCGCCGACCGGTATCGCGCTGCTTGATACGGAAGGGCGGATCGAGCAGGGTAACCGCGCTTTTCAGCAACTGGCGGAGGCGGAGGTCCGGAAAGGCAGCAAGCTGGCCGATCTTGTCCTCAGCGAGGACCGCGCCGCACTGGTAGAGCATCTGTCGGCCGTGCTGGCCAATAGTCGCCTCGCCGGGCCGCTGACCGTGCGGCTCGCGGGTACGGCCCAGCGCAGCGTGACGATCTTTGCCTCGCGACGTGAGGAAAATCCGGGCCAGCCGCAGGGAATCATCGCGCATTTCATCGATGCGACCGAGCAGAAGCGGCTGGAAGTGCAGTTCGCCCAGTCGCAGAAGATGCAGGCCGTGGGCCTGCTGGCGGGCGGCATCGCGCATGACTTCAACAACCTGCTGACGGCGATGATTGGTTTCTGCGATCTGCTGCTGCTGCGTCACCGCGCCGGCGACCAGTCTTTTGCCGATATCATGCAGATCAAGCAGAACGCCAATCGCGCCGCCAATCTGGTGCGCCAGCTGCTGGCCTTCTCGCGCCAGCAGACCTTGCAGCCGCGCGTGCTGTTGATCACCGATGTGCTGGCGGAGCTGTCGCATCTGCTGCGCCGGCTGATCGGCGAGAATATCGAGCTGCATATGATCCATGGCCGTGATCTCAAGCCGGTACGGGTCGACCAGGGCCAGCTGGAACAGGTCATCATCAATCTCGCGGTCAATGCCCGCGACGCCATGCCGGACGGCGGCGACCTCACCATCCGCACGGAGAACGTCACCACGGCCGAGGCGCTGCAACGCGGTGCCGAAGTCATGCCGCCGGGCAATTATGTGCTGGTCGAGATGAAGGACAGCGGTACCGGCATCCCGCCGGAAATCATGGACCGCATTTTCGAACCGTTTTTCTCCACCAAGGCGATCGGTTCGGGAACCGGGCTTGGCCTCTCCACCGTTTACGGCATCGTCCGCCAGACCGGCGGATTTGTCTTCGTCGATAGCAATCCGGGGGTGGGGGCGACCTTCCGCATCTATCTGCCCCAGCATATGACCGGGCTGGACAAGAACGCGAAATCGGAAAGCGGCGAAGAGAGTCCCCGCGACTTGACCGGCATCGGCACCATCCTGCTGGTCGAAGACGAAGATGCGGTGCGGCTGTTCAGTGCGCGCGCCTTGCGCAACAAGGGCTACCAGGTGCTGGAAGCGCGCAGCGGCGAAGGGGCGCTGGAAATCATCAACGAGCATCTCAGCGACATCAACCTCATCATCAGCGATGTGGTGATGCCGAAGATGGACGGGCCGACGATGATCAAAGAGGCGCGGGCACGGCGCGTCGACGTGCCGGTGATCTTCATTTCCGGCTATGCGGAAGACGCTTTCCGGCGACGAGTCGATACCGGCGAGGAGGCCCATTTCCTCCTGAAACCCTTCACCCTGAAGCAGCTGGCTGCCAAGGTGAAGGAAGTCTTGGATAAGCCGTAACAGAGCTGATATCCGATTGATTATCCTGTGAAAAATTAATTTGTTCCGGTTTTGATCTTTTGTCTTTACCGCGAGAACAAAATGTGTACGATGGGCTGCATCGAAAGAGGCGATGCGGCTGTAACGGGGCCGTCGTTGTCAGGGTCTGGTGGCTGTGGTCTAACAGGAGGGCGGCTCATGTCGCAGAACGTGGTTCGTATCGCCGACAGGGATGGAATGGACAAGAACAAGGCTTTAGACGCAGCTTTGGCACAGATCGAACGTGCCTTTGGCAAGGGTTCGATCATGCGCCTCGGGCAGCGCGAAAGTGCGGTGGAAACCGAAGCGATTTCCACCGGCTCGCTGGGACTGGATATCGCGCTTGGCATCGGTGGTCTGCCGCGTGGCCGCATCATCGAGATCTACGGGCCGGAGAGCTCGGGCAAGACGACGTTGGCCCTGCAGGTGGTCGCCGAGGCTCAGAAAGTCGGCGGCGCTTGCGCCTTCATCGATGCCGAGCATGCCTTGGATCCTTCTTATGCCGTCAAGCTTGGCGTCAATGTCGATGACCTGCTGATCTCGCAACCGGATGCCGGCGAACAGGCGTTGGAAATCGCCGATACTTTGGTGCGGTCGGGTGCGATCGATGTACTGGTGATCGACTCCGTCGCCGCCCTGGTGCCGCGCGCCGAATTGGAAGGTGAGATGGGTGATTCCCATGTCGGCCTCCAGGCGCGCCTGATGAGCCAGGCCTTGCGCAAGCTGACGGGCTCGATCTCGCGCTCGCGCTGCATGGTGATCTTCATCAACCAGATCCGCATGAAGATCGGCGTGATGTTCGGTAATCCGGAGACCACGACCGGTGGTAATGCGCTGAAATTCTACGCCTCGGTCCGCCTCGATATCCGCCGCATTGGCGCCATCAAGGACAAGGAAAACGTGATCGGCAACCAGACCCGGGTGAAGGTCGTCAAGAACAAAGTGGCGCCGCCTTTCCGCGTGGTCGAGTTCGACATCATGTATGGCGAGGGCATTTCCAAAACCGGCGAGCTGATCGATCTCGGCGTTGCCGCCAACGTGGTCGAAAAGTCAGGTGCCTGGTTCTCTTATAACACCCAGCGTATCGGCCAGGGCCGTGAGAATGCCAAGGTCTTCCTGCGCGACAATCCGCAGATCGCCGCGGAGATCGAGGCCAAAATCCGCCAGAATGCCGGTCTGGTGGCCGGGGTAATGCTCGATAAGAGCGGCGGCGAAGAATCCGACGACGAATAATCGGCGTCACATAGATCTGAGCTACGGCTCAGTAAGAGTTCTCTCCGGGGGCGCAGATGTGGGTAACCACGCTGCGCCCCAAGCTTTTCTACAGCCTAAATTTCTAAGCAGTCTCATCGGGGTCAGAGCCGAATCGCTTCAATGAGATAGAGGCGTTTCACGTCTCAGGTAGGACTTGAAACGATCGCGCTCTATGGACGATAGCCATCTGTCAGCGTCTTCAGGAAGGCGACGATGTCGTCGATCTCGGCATCGGTGAGGCGCTGCGGATGACCCGGTTTGTCGTCGAAAGGCGGATCCGTATTGAGGTTGCCGCGATAGCGCATCGGTAGGTCGTTGAACTTGTCGATGCTGCCGTCGGCCCGCTTGGGATACCAGCGGCCGGGATCGCTGTCGCGCGTCGCATAGAAGGCGACCGCATCCCGCAGGTTGTGGATGAAGCCATTATGGAAGAACACGTGGCGAGTGGCGACATTGCGCAATGTCGGCGTACGGAATAGGCCGCAATAATCGGCATGATTCTTGAAGTCGGTGCGCTGGGGGCCGCACAGGCCGAGATCGACATAACCTGGATCTCTATTGGCCGGAATGGCGGGATTGCGCGGCAGGCCGATGGCGATGAGGCCGTAATCGGTGAATTGCGGCGCGCTGCCGTCCAAGGCGCGCTCGGCGATATGGCAGCTCGCGCAATTGCCCTTGTTCTCATCGCTGAAGGCAACGAGGCCGCGCTGCTCCTGCGGCGTCAGTGTCGCTTTGCCGGCGAGATATGCGTCGTATTTGCTGTCATAGGGATAGAAGCTGGCAGGATCCTGCTGATAGACCTGCACGGCGAGCAGCACGGCATCGAAGGCGGCCGTCTTATCTTTTGTCGCAGCCGGCCCCAATATCTTGGCAAGCTCAGCGAGGTAGCCCCCTTTGCCGGCCGCATCGACGACATCATCGGGACTGCGATTGCCCATTTCGAAACTGGAGAGCAGGGGGATACGAGCCTGATCCATCTTGCTGTCGGCCCGGCCATCCCAGGTCAGGCCGCCGGTCGGGCCATTATCCACGCTTTCATCGGCCTCATCCTCGCTGTCAAAGAAATGCTCACTGAATTGCGGCACCGCTTGCAGATATTTGAGCGACGGCACGGCCCGCAGGCCGGATTCATGCAGATCGCCGCCGCCGAGCTGCACCGCCCGGTTGTTGCTCTGGGCGAAAGCATTGTCCGGATCATGGCAGGAACTGCAGGCCAGCTGGCCGGAACCGGAGAGATGCGGGTCGCGAAACAGCCGCGCGCCGATGGCCGTCAGGGCTTTTGCCTGTGCATAAGCCTGTTCCCGGCTAAGCGCGGCTGGACGGCCGGCGGCCCCTGCATCCGTGGTTGTGGTGGGGGCGGATTCTCCTATCTGCGGCGGATTCTGCGCTGCCGTCGCTTCGGCCCCGGCCGGTGCCGGCAGAGTCGCTGAAACCGCGAAGATGGTCATCATCTGGAGCGCTAAATATATGGCTGCCTTTGACTTCCGCCCGCAGCGGGCCGGACGGGAATGGGCGCGGAAGCGATCGCCTGCGGCGCTTTTGCGGAAGGCTGAGCTGAGACCGGAAAGCGCGCAGGAAGGCGTTTCGAGTGTCGATTTGCATTCCCTTAACACGCATCTCCCCTTTCAAGTCACAGCCATGTCACTTTAAATCACATAGCGGCCATATCATGATGGCCGTCTATTGCAGATCAAAGAATGCCTCGAAATGAAATTCGGGCCAAATTTTCAAGTGGGATGATCTTAAGGGATGAGACGCATGAAATTGAAATCGAGCCTGTTGCTCGCAGGGTCGGCCCTGTCGACCGCCCTGGCGCTTGCGGCCTGCGCCACGACATCGCCGGCGACTTCGGCCATGAAGTCGATCGATACCGTGGTGGTGATCTATGCGGAGAACCGCAGCTTCGACAACCTCTATGGCAACTACCCCAATGCGGATGGTCTTGCCAATGCCTCGGCCGTCTCGCAGCGGCAGCTGGATGTGAATGGCCAGCCGCTCAGCGAGCTGCCGCCGGTCTGGGGCGGCCTGACCGCCAAGGGCGTCACGCCGGCGATCACCGAAGCGATGACGGCGCATATGCCCAACGGCCCCTTCGCGATCGACGATCCGAAGGGCTATGCGCTCGCGCAATCGGTTGTCACCCACGACCTGTGGCACCGCTTCTACCAGAACCAGATGCAGATCGACGGCGGCAAGAACGACAAGTTCGCCGCCTATGCCGATTCCGGCGGCCTGGTGATGGGCACCTATGACGGCTCGAAGACGGCGATGTGGCAGGTGGCGCAGAAATATACGCTCGCCGACCATTTCTTCATGGGCGCTTTCGGCGGTTCCTTCCTCAATCACCAATGGCTCGCTTGCGCGTGCGCGCCTTACTACGCGAATGCGGATAAGAGCCCGGCCAAGCCGAGCATTGCTGCGGTGGACGCCGATGGCGTGACGCTGACGGCAGCCGCCGATACGCCGAAATCGGCCCTGAATGGCATTCCGAAATTCGTCAGCGACGGAAATCTGACGCCCGATTTCTATGCCGTGAACACTATGCAGCCGCCCTATCAGCCGAGCGCCAACAAGCCGGCCGCCGGCGGCGACAAGGCCTATGCCGATCCGGGCAAGGCGACCACCTTGCCACCGCAAACGGCCGAGACGATCGGTGATGCCTTGAGCAAGAAGGGCGTCAGCTGGGCCTGGTATGCCGGCGCATGGAATTCGGTCCTCGCCAATGGCAATGCTTCGCCGGTGCCGAACTTCCAGTACCATCATCAGCCGTTCAACTATTACGCCAATTATGCGCCGGGTACGGCGGCGCGCACCGAGCATCTGCGTGACGGCGGCCTCGGCGGTTCGGAGTTCATCAAGGCGATCGACAGCGGCACCCTGCCGCAGGTCACCTTCTATAAGCCGCAGGGGAACTTGAATCAGCATGCCGGCTATGCCGACGTGCAGTCGGGCGACGCGCATCTGGCGGATCTCGTCAGCCATCTGGAAAAGAGCCCGCAGTGGTCGCATATGCTGGTCGTCATCACCTATGACGAAAACGGCGGCTTCTGGGATCACGTGGCACCGCCGAAGGCGGATCGCTGGGGCCCGGGCACCCGTATTCCGGCCATCCTCGTCGGGCCGACGGTGAGGCGGGGCTTCGTCGATCACACTGAATACGACACGACCTCAATCCTGAAATTCATCACCGAGCGCTTCAACCTGGAGGAACTGCCGGGCCTCAAGACCCGCGACGTCTCGCTCCTGGCGCACGGCAACCCGCCGCTGGGGGATTTCAGCTCAGCCTTGCAATAACTGCTGGGTCGCCAACCGCTGCGGGCCGAAACCCGGCTCCCAGCGGTTGGCTATTCAGGCTTAGCCACCAAAATGCGCAAGACCGCCTGACCATTCACATCGGCAAGCGGCAGATAGAGACGGTGGGTTGCCGAATCTACCGCGACGGAATGCGCGCCCTTACCTATGAACGTGTCTCCCATTGAGCGAGGAGAGGCCGGGTCGGTGATATCGAGGCTCGAGAGATCGCCACCCTCGCCGGCGACATAAAGGCGTCTGGCGCCCGGATCTACGGCCAAGACATCAGGGTCTCGCGCGATGGCATTGCGGGCCAAGACTTTTCCCGTGGTGAGGTCGATTGTCAGCAGGCGATCATTGCCATCACAGGCAACATATCCAATCGCTTTGCCTGGAGCGATGATCAGTCCGTGGGGATGGTCGGCGCCAACCAGCTCATAGCGCTTCACAAACGTGTTGGTTGCAGGATCGATCATGGCAAGTGCGTTTTTCGACTGCACTGCCACATAGACTTTCGATGTCTGCGGATCGTATCGAACATTGCCAGCTTCGCCGCCGATATCGATCCTGGCGATCATCTGATCCTTGTCCGCATTGATCACCAGAACCGCGGTGCCGAATTCATCGGAGACGAAAACCTTCCGGTCCTTCGGATCATAAGCAATGCCGTCGGGAAAAACGCCGCCCGGCAAGCGGGTAATTTCGTGCAGATTACCGGCATCGAGCACGGCGACGGCGCCACGCCCCGCTGAAAGGCCAACGATGCCGAGGGCCACATGGAGCGAGGGAATGAGCCCGGCTCCCGGCACGCTGGCATAGACCTTGTGTAATTCCGGCACGACGAGGACACCAGTCACTTTCGGAAAATTGTCGAGTGTGGCCGCCAGCCTTTCCTGTTCGAGATCGAAGCTCAGCAACTGCTCGGCGCCCATCTTGGCGATATAGATCCGGCGCGCGGCCGCGTCGACACTCTGATAGTCGATCCGATCAGTGGTCGTTCCCAGCGGGTAGTCGCCGATATAGCTGAAGAGGGGTGCAAAACTGTTTGCCCCAGGCTGTGAAGTCTCCTGGGCCATACAACTATTGATCGTAAGTATGAGAACGATCGCCTTGCTCAGCAGCAGTGACAGTCGCTTTGTCATGGCTGGTCTCCGACCGGGCCAACCCAAATACAACGGCCTGGACCTCGGCCGGTTGCATCCTTCATCGCCGGGCGCTTGGTGCAACTCGGCCGCTTTTGCCGGTGGGGCGGCACTGGCGTGGCCGGAGGTACCGCGTTTCAACCCGGCTCGCGTCTTAAATCCCTTGTCCCGAGGCCCGAAAACCTCAATATTCACAATAGGACATGCGGGTTAGAGCCGGTTTGACCGGCCCTTGCCTCACCCTGGAACCGGGTTCCGACGGCTGACCGGCCCCAATGGGTGGCAGCAGCGGGGCCTTTTGCCCGTTTTTATGGATCAATCATGCAGACCGCGAACGACATACGCCGTACTTTTCTGGACTACTTCCGCAAGGAAGGGCACGAAATCGTGCCGTCCAGCCCGCTTGTGCCGCGCAACGACCCGACCTTGATGTTCACCAATGCCGGGATGGTGCAGTTCAAGAACGTCTTCACCGGGGCCGAAAAGCGCGACTATGTCCGAGCTTCCACCGCACAGAAATGCGTGCGCGCCGGCGGCAAGCATAACGATCTGGAGAATGTCGGCTACACCGCCCGGCACCACACCTTCTTCGAGATGCTCGGCAACTTCTCCTTCGGCGATTATTTCAAGGAGCGCGCGATCGACCTCGCCTGGCGCCTGATCACCAAGGAATTCGGCCTGCCGAAGGACAAGCTGCTGGTCACCGTCTATTCCGAGGACGATGAGGCCTATGGCCTGTGGCAGAAGATCGCCGGCCTGCCGGCGGAGAAGATCATCCGCATCCCGACCTCGGACAATTTCTGGGCGATGGGCGATACCGGCCCCTGCGGCCCGTGCTCCGAGATCTTCTACGATCATGGCCCCTCGATCCCGGGCGGCCCTCCGGGCAGCCCGGACCAGGACGGCGACCGCTTCATCGAGATCTGGAACCTGGTCTTCATGCAATATGAGCAGGTGACCAAGGATGAGCGGGTCAACCTGCCGCGCCCCTCGATCGACACCGGCATGGGGCTGGAACGATTGGCGGCCGTGCTGCAGGGCAAGCACGACAACTACGATATCGACCTGATGCGGGCGCTGATCGAGGCTTCGGCTGCGGCCTCCAACACCGACGCGGACGGGCCGATGAAGGTCTCGCACCGGGTGATTGCCGACCACCTGCGGTCCTGCAGCTTCCTGGTCGCCGACGGCGTGCTGCCGGCCAATGAAGGCCGTGGCTATGTGCTGCGCCGGATCATGCGCCGCGCCATGCGCCACGCCCATAAGCTCGGCTGCCAGGAGCCGCTGATGTGGCGTCTCGTCCCGGCCCTGATCGCGCAGATGGGCCAGGCCTATCCGGAGCTGATCCGCGCCGAAGCGGTGATCACCGAGACCTTCAAGCTGGAAGAGGGCCGCTTCAAGCAGATGCTCGATCGCGGTCTGCGGCTGCTCGACGACGAGACCGAGAAGCTCAGCACCAACCAGAAACTGCCGGGCGAGGTTGCCTTCAAGCTCTACGACACCTTCGGCTTCCCGCTCGACCTCACTGAGGACATTCTGCGCGGCCAGGGTCGCGGCGTCGACAAGGCCGGCTTCGATGCGGCGATGGAACACCAGCGCGAAACCGCCCGCAAAGCCTGGCAGGGCTCGGGCGAGGCGGCGACCGAAGCCGTCTGGTTCGATCTGCGCGAAAAGGTCGGGGCGACCGATTTCCTCGGCTATGCGACGGAACGCGCCGAGGGTCAGATCAAGGCGATCCTCAAGGGTGGCAAGGAAGTCGACAAGGCCGGTGCCGGCGACGAGGTGGCGGTGATTGCCAACCAGACGCCGTTCTATGGCGAATCCGGCGGCCAGATGGGCGATACCGGAACCATTGTCACGGCAGGCGGCGGAGAGATCAGTGTCACGGATACGCTGAAAAAGCTTGGCGACATGCATGTGCATTTCGGCAAGGTGACCAAGGGCGCCGTGACGGTGGGCGAGGCAGCCGATTTCAAGGTTGACGGCAAGCGCCGTGCGGCCTTGCGCGCGCATCACTCCTCGACCCATCTATTGCATGAAGCGCTGCGCCGTCGGCTCGGCGCGCATGTGACACAGAAGGGCTCGCTGGTCGCACCTGACCGCCTGCGCTTCGACTTCAGCCATCCGCGCGCCTTGACGGCCGAGGATATCGCCGTGGTCGAGCAGGAAGTGAATGACCGTATCCGCAAGAACGACGAAGTCACCACGCGGTTGATGACGCCGGATGCGGCGATCGAAGCGGGCGCCTTGGCCCTTTTTGGCGAGAAATACGGCGACGAAGTCCGCGTCGTCTCCATGGGCGGGCGCAATGACGACGAGGCCAAGAACTTCTCGACTGAGTTGTGCGGCGGCACGCATGTGCGCCGCATGGGCGATATCGGCCTCTTCAAGATCATCAGCGAAGGTGCCGTAGCCTCTGGCGTGCGCCGCATCGAGGCGATGACGGGCGCGGCGGCAGAGCACTATATCGCCGAGCAGCAGCGCCTGCTGACCGAGGCGGCCTCGGCCTTGAAGACGCTTCCTTCCGATCTCGCCCATCGCATCGTCTCGCTGGTTGAGGAAAAGAAGAAGCTGGAGCGCGATCTCACCGAGGCGCGCAAGGCGGCTGCGCTGGCGGGTGCCGGTAGCAGCGGTGCGGCACAGACCGGCGGTACCAAGGAAGTGGGCGGCATCACGTTGGCGTCGCGCGTCCTCAGCGGGGTTCCGGCGAAAGAGTTGAAGGCGATGGCCGACGAGCTGAAGAAGCAGATCGGTTCCGGCGTCGTGGTGCTGATCTCCGACGATGCCGGCAAGGCCTCGCTGGTGGTCGGCGTGACCGCCGATCTGACGGGCAAGCTGAGTGCCGTCGATCTCGTCAAGACCGGCAGCAGCGCCTTGGGCGGGCAGGGCGGCGGCGGGCGTCCCGACATGGCCCAGGCCGGTGGCCCCGATGCCGGCAAGGCAGCCGATGCCCTGGCGGCGATCGAGCGGGTGCTGGGCGGAACGGCACAGGCCGCATGATTAGAGCGAAATGATTGCGACTGCGGCGTGACGCACGCCCATCGACGGCAAGGAAGCGCGCTATCTGCCGATGGCGCGTTTTCTTTTTGTCGACTTGAAACGGCCTCTGCTCGATGGCGATGAAAAGGAGCGGCTGATATCATGCAATTGATCGGTTTGCCGATTCCCGCGATTTGCGTTATTGGCGTAACGGCCCTCTATGGCCTGCTCGTCAGATGGCTCTTTCGCCGGCGCCTCGACCTTCGTCTCGCCTGGCTCGCCTTTGCCACAAGCGCTGGCCTGGTAGCAGTCGTCCTTGCCGGCATTTTCTTCAGCGGGATCGATCACGGATTTGCCGAGTTGCTGTTTGGTAATCTGCAGGCGGCGACCGATTTCGCGACGATGTTCAGGCTGGCTCTGATTTATGCGGCGCTGCCTGAGGAAGCGGTGAAGATCGGTGTCGTGGTCGGCCTGCTTCTATGGCTTGGTCGATGGCAAAAATATCGCAGCGACCCGGCCGAGATGCTGCTGTATTCGGCGCTCGGATTCGCCGTCTGCGAAAGTCTTCTATACGTGGTCGCCTTCGGCGCTATGCCGCAATTTCAAAGTCATCTCGTCGCCTTCGCCGCGACGCGGGGAATCTTCGGCGGCCTCATCCATGCGCTTCTCGGCATGGTCGCCGGCTGTCTTCTGGCCTGGAGATGGCAATCTTCGCAAAGATGGTTCTGGCTGATCCTCGCTTATGCCATCGCCGTACTTTTGCATGCCGGCTTCGATGGCAGCTTGTTGATTCTTGTGTTCCACGGCCTCAATCGCAAGGCTGATATCGTTCCGGCAGAGGCCGCCCGCCTGGTGCTGCCCCTCTTGGCGAGCGGGTTCGCGTTGCTGGTGCTGGCGATCGTCGGGCTGGTCTGCAGCCGGCGGTTCGAGGCGCCCGTGACGGAAAAGGCGGAGGGCGCTGTTTGAGCGCATGAGATTCCGATCGCTTGCAATGTCGCAAGATTTATGTTCTTCTTTTGTTCTCATCCAGCGGGAGAGCAGATATGAGCATGATCGACAGCGACACGCGTGATGACCGGCTCGTTCCAGGGGAGCTTGGAGACCACGATTTCCTGGCCCTCTCGGGGGAATATCAGGCGGGTCTTGACCCTGCCGATACTGAATTCATGATGGACCTGCCGGCCCCATCGCCCGTCTTCCCGCCGCGCAGTGAGACCGAACCGAAAGTGAAGGCCGAACTGGCCGCCAGCCTGCATTTCATCCTCAGCCAGTATCTGCGGCCGAGTACATTGCGCCGCCTGATCGGCCCGCGTGACGGGATGATCGGCCGCGTGATGCTGGGCCGGTCCATGCAAGGCGAGGTTGATGACGATCTGCTTGCGCGCATTTTGGCACAAGCCGTGGTCGAACATATCCGGCAGAGCGGATTCGTGGTGCAGCGGCGTGTCGCACCGGGCGATTCCACGGCGGATGCGGGCGGTGAGATCTGGTCTTGAATCTGTCTCGTCGCCTGGATACAGGCGAGGTATCGATAAGCGGCAGCCACATTGTTCTCGCACGACCGTCAGCGTTGCCTCATTGAAAGCGGCGCACGGCACGGCCGATTGATGTTGGGCTGCAGCGATTGACAGCCAAGCGCATTCCTCTAAACTCGCCGACATTGTGACACGGGGTGTCTGCCGATCATCGGTGGACTGAGATCATACCCGCGGAACCTGATCTGGATCATGCCAGCGAAGGGATTGTTGCACATGTCGGCGATTGCTTTCTTCCAGTTTCGGATGTTGCTGCCGTTCATGTCGTCCCTTCGCTCGAAGGGAGATATGGATGATCGATGCTGTCCTGGCGACGCTGCCTGAAAATCTTGCCGCGATCCGGCAACGACGTCCATTGATCCATAACATCACCAATCTGGTGGTCGGCAATGTCACGGCCAACGCCTTGCTCGCCCTGGGCGCTTCGCCGGCAATGGTGGAGAACACGGAGGAAGCCGCGGAACTGGCGGCAATCGCCGATGCGCTGGTGATCAATCTCGGCACGGTTTCCACCTCGATCGCCGCGGCGATGCATCTTGCAACCAGGGCCGCCGACGATGCGGGCCGTCCCTGGATCATGGACCCCGTGGCGGCAGGCGCCCTGCAATACCGGACCAGCCTTGCCCGCGACCTGATCAAGAATCGACCCGCCGTCATTCGCGGCAATGCTTCGGAAATCGCGGCCTTGGCGGGGCAGGTCGGCGGCGGCAAAGGGGTGGACAGCCTTTTGCGGGCCGAGCAGGCGGTTGAGGCGGCGAGGATCCTGGCGCGCGGCACGGCTGCCGTCATCGTGGTCAGTGGCGCCGTCGACTATGTGACGGACGGCAGCGAGGTCGTGGCAATTGCCAATGGCCATCCCTTGATGACGCGCGTGACCGGTATGGGCTGCACCGCAACGGCTCTCATCGGCGCATTTCTCGCGGTTTCCGAGCGACCGCTCATCGCGGCGGCGCAGGCAATGGTGACGATGGGCGTGGCTGGGGAAATGGCGATGACGCGCGCCACAGGGCCCGGCTCGCTACAGGTCGCCTTTCTGGATGGGCTGCATGAGCTGAGCGGCGCCGAAATCTGTGCGCAGGCGAGGGTCGCATGAGACGACCGGAGACCCGACCCAATCCCATCGACCTGTCGCTCTATCTGGTGACTGATCGCGAACTCTGTGGCGCGCGCGGCCTCGTCGCCACCGTGGCGGCCGCTTTGCAGGGCGGCATCACCGTCTTGCAATACCGGGCCAAACAGGTGCCGTTGCGAGAGGCGATTGCCGAAGCCGCACTTCTTGCCTCGTTGGCCCGGCAATGCGAGGTTCCCTTCATCGTCAACGACCGGCTGGACCTCGCCCTGGCGGTCGATGCCGATGGGCTGCATATCGGCCAATCGGACATGCCTGCCGATCTGGCGCGACGCTTTCTCGGCCCGCGCAAAATTCTCGGCCTGTCTGTCGCCCGCCAGGCGGAGGTCGACGAGCTTGACGTGACTGCCGTCGACTATGTCGGCCTGGGTCCGGTCTTCGCCACCGCCACGAAAGCTGACGCAGCAGCGCCTCTGGGGCTGGAGCAGTTCAGCCTGCTGCGCGCTTCTATCGAACTGCCAGTCGTGGCGATTGGCGGCATTTCTCCGTCGGTTGCGGGCGATGTCATAGGCGCCGGTGCCGACGGCATCGCCGTCGTCTCCGCCATTTGCGCCGCGGCAGAACCGAAGCTTGTCAGCCATGATCTGCGTCAGAAAATTGAGCAGGCAAGGAAAACGCGATGATCCACAATATCCTCAGCATTGCCGGCAGCGATCCCAGCGGCGGGGCCGGCATCCAGGCCGATCTCAAGACATTTTCGGCTCTCGGGGCGTATGGCGCCGCAGCCATTACCGCGCTTACCGCGCAGAATACGCGTGGCGTTGCCGCAGTCGAAGTCGTGTCTCCGGATTTTATCGGCCAGCAGATAGACGCGATTTTCGACGACCTGCGGATCGATGCGGTGAAAATCGGCATGCTGGCGAACACGGAGGTTATCGCTGTGGTCGCGGATCGCCTGCGCCTCTGGCAGCCAAGATGGATCGTGCTCGACCCGGTGATGGTGGCAAAGAGCGGGCATCCGCTGCTTGATGCGGCGGCGATAGAAACTTTGCGCCGCGAATTGCTGCCGCTGGCCTCCATCGTGACGCCAAACCTACCGGAGGCAGCGACCTTGCTGGACCAGCCCGTAGCCGCGGATTGGCCGATGATGGAGGAAGCGGCGAGACAGTTGCGAGAGCTGGGCTGTCCGGTCGTGCTGTTGAAAGGGGGGCATCTTGGCGGTGCAACCAGTCCCGATCTGCTGCTGTCGGTAGATGGTAGCCATCGCTTCGAAGCGCAGCGCATCGAAAGCGCCAATACGCACGGCACCGGATGCACGCTGTCCTCGGCCATCGCCGCATATCTGCCGCAGGCGAGGGATATTGCCCTTGCGGTCGCGATGGCAAAAGATTTTGTCACCGGAGCTATCGCTGCGGGAGACCGGCTTTCCGTGGGCCATGGCCAGGGGCCTGTCCATCATTTCCATCGCCTCTGGAGTGATGGAGACGCAGCGCGCGTGTATCGAGAGGGCAGAACGTCCGATTGACGAAGACCTATGCGCGGAGGGGCGGGAGCAAACAGGCGTTATTCGCGGACCAGGGCGATGGTGAAGCCATCATAGCCCTTGCTGCCGACGGTCTGAATGGCGGTTGCATCCAGCCGTGGCTCGGCAGCAATCATGGCGTTCATGCGGCGGACACCTTCCACCATTTCATCCTTGCCGTCCGCTTCGATCACTCGTCCGCCTCGGATGACATTGTCGACGATGATCACGCTGCCCCGGCGCGCGAGCTTCAATGCCCAATGGACGTAATTGGCATTGTTCTGCTTGTCGGCATCAATGAAAACGAGATCGAAAGGCGGCAGCTCTTCGGCCTGCAACAAGGGCAGGGTGGCGAGAGCAGGGCCGACGCGGATCTCCACCTTGCCGGCGAGGCCGGCGCGCGCGAGATTGCGAGAGGCCACTTCGGCGTGCTTCGGATTGTATTCGCAGGAGATCAGGCGGCCGTCCTGCGGCAGAGCCCGCGCCAACCAGATGGTGCTGTATCCACCCAGCGTGCCGATCTCCAGAATGCGTTTGGCACCCAGTAGCTGCGCGATCAGGTTGAGCATTTTTCCCTGGTTGGGTGCGACGGCGATATCCGGCAGGCCCGCGGCCCTGCTGTCCCGCAGGGCCTCCGTCAGCGCGGGGTCCTCAGGCACCAGCTGCTCACAGATATACTCGTCGACTTGCGTCCAAAGAGTCTGCGTCATGTATGGCCTCATGGATCGCGCCGCCGACAGGCGGCCGCGGCGGAAACCATACGCGAAGCTGGCCTGTTGTCCACCCTGTTAGGCGATCCGCGGCTGCGGGGCCGCGCCGTGCCATTGAGGTTACAGCGTAATGAAATCAGCGGATCAAGACTGGCCGATATCGAGGCATTTGGCCGGGAAAATCACATGCGCGACGGTTCCCCGATCAACTTCGCTTTCCAGCCAGACGGAGCCGCCATAGGCCTCGATGATCATGCGCGTATTGGCAAGGCCGATTCCGACGCCGTCGTAATTGCGGCTGAGGCTGTCTTCCACCTGAGAGAACGGCCTGAACAAGTTGTCGAGACGACCTGCCGGAATGCCGATCCCGGTGTCGGAAATGATCAGCTGCAGGGCGCCGTCGCCATTCATCTTCGCTGTTATACCGACACGCCCGGGCCGTGTATTGAATTTGACGGCATTGCCCAGGAGATTCAGCAGAATCCGCTTCAGATGCCCACGGTCCATTCGTAACTCGGGCAGGGCGGCGGGCAAGTCGTGGGTAAGAATCACCTGCTGTGCGGCGATACGCGGTTGCAGAACGGCTTCGCACTCGGCCAGTGCCTGGGCCAGAGAAATCAAGCTGTGGCCGATTTCAATCTTCCCCGTATTCATCTTCGCGGTATCGAGGATTTCACTGATGATCGACAGGAGATGACGTCCGGCATCCAGAATATCGCGCATATAGTGCCGATAATTGGCATTGCCGAGGGGCCCCATTTTCTCGGCCGCCATCAGCTCGGAGAAGCCGATGATTGCATTGAGGGGCGTGCGCAGCTCGTGACTCATATTGGCAAGAAACTGCTGCTTCGACTGATTGGCGGCCTGGGCCTCGGCCAAGGCGGCGGCGAGCCTTTCGGATTCCCGCGCGCTGTTCTGCATAAGGCGGATCAGCCAATGCGCGAATGCAAGAACGGCGGCGGATGCTATCACGGCGAACAGGCCCGGCAGCATGACCAGGAGAAGCCAACGTTGCCATATCTCTGTTTCACTCATCGCCACGAAGACCGTGAGGGGTTCGCTGGCAAGCTTGGCCGAAGCCACGGTGATCGCCGGGCCGTTCGTCGAGGAAAATCGCCGCATCGTGGTCGAAATGGTGGAGGCCATAGCGATCGCCGAGGTGACTTGGCTCGTCAGTTGATCTCTTATCTGGCTGGCTTCGGGCAGCGTGAACAGGATTGTGCCATCGGCGCGGATGACGCCGATCGTGGCTATCGCCGCAGTCAGAAGCTTGTCATAAGCCTCGGCCAGAAAGGCCTGCTGGATAACCGCCGACACATACTTGATGCCGAACTTATTGGTTTGCGCGCGGATCACAATCGGCAGAACGGTTCTGCCGTCGATCCGGCTGGCAATGGGAGAGCCCACATAGACCGTACCGACGGGGGCGTTTTGCAGGGCCAGGATATAGTCCCGGTCACCGACATAGATGGCCGTTGGGCCGTCGCGTTCAGGCAGCGACCGGATTACCTTATCGTTTTCATCGATCAGGCGGATGGAGATTGGTTGATCGTCGTGACTCTGCAGCGTTTTTATCAACTGCAAAAGGTCTGGGAGTGTTTCATCCGACGCCGAACTGGAGCGCGTTGCCAGCCAGTCGTCGATCAGCGCGAGCATGTTGCGCGCCGCACTATAAGTGCGCTCGATATGGGCTTGCAGGACACTTTCGGTGCCGGTGAGGTCGTGATCCGCTTCGGCGCGGACGCTGCTCCAATCCCGGATGGCGAAGCTGGCGACGGAGAGCCACATGATAAGGAGGACGAAGGCAGTGAAGGCAATGGCGAGGCGGATGCCGCTGATTTCGAACCGGCTCGCGGGGCGTGTCGCAGCGTATCCCTTGGCCCAGAGGAAAAAGGGAAACGCTTCGTTCTGCTTGCGATCGGTGCTTATCTTCCCGGCCAATACTGCCTCATTTGCGCGTTTCCTGTGGTCGGGCGAGGAGGTCGCCGCCAGTTCAAAGACTAGGCAGCAGAAAATGAATCAATGCTTTAAGCCTCAACCGTCGCGACTTTCGACGCTTGGCCGGGAATAACTGCAAATTCAAGCGCTTGTGTTTGGCGGTTGAGATGGCTGCCGCCATGAAGTGGCGCGCCACGCCGTTTTTTATTGCGAGGCGACCAGCATTGCGAGATAGGCGCGTTGCGCGCCGAGAAGGTCTATTTTCTTAAGGCCGGCGTCGAAGATCTGCTTCCACCTCGCGCCCTGCGGCGTTTTCTTGAAGCACACATAGAGGGGCAATTCGGCAATCAGGCGGGAATTGAACTGCAGATCCGCCGGTTGCCGCTGAATATCGGGATCCGTCAGCAAGCTATAATCGAACACCGAGCGTTCGACCACGGCGGCAGGAATACGCCCGCGGGCGACCATCCGCAGATTGTCGATGTCGGCCGGTGCCGCCTGGACGTGCAGGGAGCCATCGGCGACCAAGGCATCGAAGGCGGAGCCGTTCGAATAGCCGGCGGTAACGCCAATGGTCAAAACGGAGAGGTCCTCCAGCTTGCTCCAACTGACGGGCCTGTCGCGGCGCTGCACGAGGCCGACTTGGCCAATGCCGATCGGCTCGCTAAAATTGCAAGTCTGGGCGCGTTCCGGCGTCCAATAAGCGGGAAAGTAGCCGGCATAGGCAGGGTCATCGCGACCGGTGCGCATGGCGCGGACCCAGGGAAAGAAGCCGAAGCTCAACTTATAATCCGATTGCTGGGCGACATCCTCCAGGATTTTGGAAATCATGCCGTTATGGGGCAGGGTGGGGCTGGTATAAGGCGGCCAGTCCAGTGTCGCCAGCCTGACCTCCTCGGCGCGCAACTGGCCGGCGTCCGTCAGCAGCAGCAGCGCCGCAGCAATCAGGTACAAATGCAAGGTTGAAAAATGAAAACGGCGAGGCGGCCGGTTGGTCGCCGGCGGCGACGCATCCTTTGAGACGAGACGCCCTGGCGTTCCGGCGCTGGTCGGCCCCGGCCGCTTCGTGCTTGCGCGATCACAGCCGAACATTGACAGCCAATCGACCACATGCCTCCTCACGACATAAAGATATGCCGAGCCAGAGCTTCCTCGAGCGGATGCTAGAAGTATTTTATTAACAGATCTTTACTCTCTAACCTGTCGGGCATTGGCTGGTTCGCCCGTCGCGCGAGGCCGCAGCCGCTCGCATCCAGGTCAATGCAGCCGCGGCGCGCGGAGGCGCTTGCGGACCTCGTGGCAAAACAGCCGTTGCTGCAGATAGAGCACGGCGGCTTCGTCGGGATGGAGCAGGCCCGCTTGCTCGGCGGTCTGCCATTCCTCCATCAGGCTGGTCAGATCGCGCCCTCGTTTGCGGGCATCGATCACATCGGCATCCTTGTCATAGTCCGGATAGCCGAGTGCCACCGCCACGACTTTGTCGCCGGCCTGCAGCCCGGCGATGAAATCGGCGTCTTCATCCAGCATCAGGTCGATGGCGCAGAGCAGGATATCCGTGCCGTCCGGCCCCGCCACTTCCGTGAAGCTGTCGGTGATGACATCGGTCAGGTCATCTTCCTCGGTGCCGGCGTGAACGGAAAATCCACCGACCACACAATAAATGAAGCCAAGCGCATAAGGATCGCGCCAGAGACCCTGCGGCACGCCCCCGGTTTGATGCAAGAGCGCGATCATCGAATGCACGGCTGCGCTAGCGGCAAGCACGGCTTCATCCTGGGGATCACGGCGGCGATGCGGCAACGGACGGCGTCTTTGCGGCATTCCTCCCTCCTTACACCTGTACAACGGTTCACGGTCCGCGATTTGGCCGGAGCCGCATGTTGATTAGGTTCAACTGGCGGGCGTTCAGGGAGCAGCCATACTGACCGCACGATATATCGCGCGGCATTCACTACCACCCCACCAATGTCACCCATATTGCCTATCGCTTCCATGTTGCGCCTAATCGAGGGAGCGATACAAGGGTTGAAAGGACGCCGGAGGTAATCGGCCGCAAGCGGAACGCGGCAGCCATGTCCCTCGGAGCAGGCCGGCGGCCGCCGCCGCATTCTCCGCGCCGAGGTGATGCTTCCCCGGGGCGCGAGAACCCATGATCTGGCTTCGTCCGATCGGGCCGCTAAGCGCCCTGCAGCAGAGGTGAACCGGGATCGACCGCAAAGCTGCGCAGCGTAGCCAGCGTCGCATTCGGGTCAGCCGCATCGGAAATCGTGCGGAAATGCGTCGTCAGGCGATGCTGCTCGATCTCCAGCAGCATATAGCCGCGTTGGCGGCTGTCGCAAAACCGGATGTGCGGGTTGTCGCGCATATTACGCATCAGGCTGCCGTAATCCGGTCCATGCGAGGTGATCGAGCTGCCGACGAATTCGTGCGCAACGAGCGGGGAGGCGGGATCGCTCGGCTTCAGGTGAAGATCATTCGCCCAGAAGGAATGGATATCGCCGGAGACGACGATTGGATTGCCAGGGCGGGACGCATGGATATGCTCGAGCAGTCTTTGACGGTTGGCTGGATAGCCATCCCATCGATCGGTCGCATAGCCGAAGCCATGTTCGGGCGCCGGCTGCGCTTCCAGAAAGGGTGCCATCAAGACATCCTGAGCGATAATGTTCCATTGGGCTTGGCTCGATTTCAACCCATCATAAAGCCAAGCCTCCTGCGCCGCGCCGAGCATGCTGCGCGCCGGGTCAAGCAGTTCGGGGCAGCGATGGGGCGTTTCCACATGACCACCGCCGCCATCGGCGCGGCCGTAGCAGGCCTCGCGGCTGCGATACTGTCGGCCGTCGAGCATATGGACGCGCAACAAACGCCCGATGTCGACGCTGTCATAGAGCCGCATTTCCGGCCCATGGGGGCGCGATAAGGCGGCGCGAAGCGGCATGTGTTCGTAGAAAGCCTGATAGGCGGCAGCGCGTCGGCGTCTGAAGGCGGCCGGATCGTCGAAGCTCTCCGACCAGTCGCCGGCATAGTCGTTCTGAACCTCGTGATCATCCCAGGTGAAGAGGCAGGGTGTCGCGGCATGCAGGGCCTGCAGGTCGGCATCGAGGCGATATTGTGCGTGCCGCCGGCGATATTGCGCCAATGTGGCGGCGGCAACGCCGTCGCTATGCCGACGCAGGGCGTCGCCGGGATGGGTTTTCTCGTAGATGTAATCTCCGAGAAAAAGAATCAGGTCAGGCCGTTCGGCCGTGAGATGCCGATAGGCGCTGAAATAGCCCCGCTCGTAATTTGCGCAGGAGGCAACGCCGACTTTGATCCGTTCGACCGGTATTCCCGGCCCGGGCAAAGTGACGGCGCGTCCGATCGGGCTGACCGCATCGCCGCTGACGAACCGGAACCAGTAGGGCCGGCCGGAAGCCAGCCCGGCGATGTCGAGGTGGACGGAAAAGGCATAGGCAGCTTCCGCCACGGCACCCCCGCTGCGGACGATCTGTTTCATCTCCGGGTCGGCCGCCACCTCATAGCCGATCTCAATGTCGCCGGATTTCGGCGATAAGCCCGCCAAGCCGAGATCCGAAGCGCTGCCCTGTTCAGCCTCGGCCAGAAGCGGATCTGGTGCGAGGCGGGTCCACAGCGTGAAGCCATCCGGGCGCGGCGCGCCCGAGGCCACGCCGAGGGCAAAGGGGCTGCCGTTGCGCCAGCCATATTGGCGGCTGGAGCCGGGCAGCGAGAGGCCAATATTGACGGCCCTCGCGGCCGGTGCCAAAGCATCCCAGCCCGTGCCGGCGAGAAAGCCGGCTGCCAGCGACAAGCTACCCAACCGCATGAATTTGCGCCGTGTGCTGAGCGATCCGGTAAGGCCTAGCGGCATGGCAAGGCCGGTGGCGCCAGGATCGGTGTTGCGATTGCAGTCATTGAACTGTCATCCGACTCAGCGTGGCAGTGATGTTGCCGCGTCGTTTTAACCGATCTTGATGACAGCCGGCCTACGGCTCGGCGACAAACCGGGAACGATGGCAAAAAACGATCGCGCGTGTTTCGCATGCGAATATCGGGACGTCGCATGTCGCGTTATCGGTAAGAGTGGCTCTCTGCCGCACCTTCGCTGTTGCTGATTTGCCGCTGGCAGCGTGTCTCGCTTGCACAGGCGCTGGGCTAAAAGCGGCGATCGGGGAGCCGCCGATCTGCGCATGATGCTATGCATGGGAATACGTATAGAAAATATCATCTGACGCAGTCGCGCTACGTGGTAGGATTATTTTAGATGCCCTGCCGAAGGGCGCGATAGTATCGGGACCGGATCAAATCGAGCCCCGGATCAAAGTCGTGACCTAGATCAAAATCCAATATCGGGTTTTAGCTGATAATAAAAAAATATCGAGGAACCAGAGGCGTCCGAACCGTCAACGCGGTGGGACGGCACGGCAGGGATTAAACAATCTGTTCTTCGACACTTCGGGAGCGATGCGGGAGCCGTTCGAATACCGCTCCTCGACAGACATCCGGCATAAACGGCGTGTGGCCCTGGCCAACTCGACGGAATGACCGGATGCACAGGCAAAGAATGATCCGCATTTTCTGAAAAGGATGGTTGGCATGACAATGAATCAGAACCAGAAGATGTTCTTCCCCTGGCCAAGCACGCTTGCGGGCGGTTGGCAGCGGCCGGGTAACGCCATGACTGATCTTATTGATGCACAAACGATGCGCATGCAGCATTTTGCCGAAGAAATGCAACGGGCTTACGCGGATACCTATGAGAAGCAGATAGAGGTTCTCAGCCAGACTGGCGAGCGTCTGTCGCAATCCGTGCAGGAATTGATGAGCAGCCAGGGACCGGCCGAGATGCTTTCGGCTGAGTCACGTATCGCCAGCGCTTGGCTGGAGGGGGTGACTGCGCGTTCGCAGCATTGGCTCACCTTGGGGCAGAAGCTGCAGCAATGTTGTGCCGATTTCGCCCGCGCCAGCTTCGAGGATCTGCAGCAGGAGAGCGAGGATCTGAGCAGCGAGGTGGAAGAGAAGGCCGCCGATACGACAGCGGAGGCTGCCAAGCAGCTGAAGGCGGTGAAGACAGGCGCCAAGCACGCCGCGTAAGCGACTGCCCGATTACCCGACTAAAAGACTGCAGACCGGCCGCTCCGATCTGGTCGGTCTGCAGGAGTGATGAGCAGGTCCTGCCGGCGGCCGTGCCGGGAGGACCTGCTGCTTTTAGGGCGTAGCTGTGAGAAGAGAAGCTCACCGGGTCCCGGCGCTGATGCGGCAGCGGGACGCGTTGTCGCCCGTCGAGCAGGGCGTCCACCATATGGCGGTCGTGACAGCCGCCGCACTCTAATTCTGATAGATTGCCAGGCCGATCATGGCGTCGATGTCGCGGCCATCCCGCGCCAAAGGCAAGAGCAGCACTTCATAACGAATGAAGGATTTCTGCCGATTGGCCCAGGAAAGATCGGTGTGGCGCAGCCACAGGCGGCGCTTCAGGCAATCCAGATATTGCGTCTCCAGCGGCGCGGTTCCCTGGGAGCCGCCGAGTTCATGAACATACTGTCCCGGCTTTGTATGCTCCTGTTCGGTGATTTCCTGGCCGAGCAGGCGGAAGCGGAAACGCGGGCGATTGCCGGTTTCGTACACCACCTCCGTCATGAAGAGATTGGGTATCAAGCCGCGTGGCATCTGCAACGGATCGATCGCCTGCCGGCTCGGCAAGGCACCGCGCGTCTCGGCCAGTTGAAGCCAATAATCATAGAATTGCTGCCAGCGTCGATCCCGGTGATGGACTATCAACCGCCGCAGGCCGCCGAGCAGCTCCAGGCTGATATCGCCGAGGATGACGGTTTCGACTTCGTCGGTCTGGTTCGGAGACTCTGACAGATAGACGGCGTCGGCCGATCGGCTGATGGCCTGCGGGCTCTGGCGCGGCCGGATCGTCTCAGTGTCAGCGAGCTTGTTGTCCGCCTGGCTTCGGTCGGATAGCGGGGAATGCGACCGGTTCGATCGTTCAAATTTCGTCGTCATCTTCATAGTCACGGCTGTCGTGCCCGTTCCCCTGTTCCGAGCGACAGCTTTGATGGAAGCGGCATGTCATCGTTGTGACCTGCCCTAGATGCGAGTGCGTTTAACCGGCTTGTCTCGGAATGGCAACGCGCTTTATGCAAAAAATGGGAATTTTGCCTTAATCCGGTGCTGCGTCACGGATTAGTCACATCGAGATTAATGCGGCACGGAGTGGGGACCACAGTGAAGCACTAACTGATCTGGCCGGCCAGCAGGGCACCGGCCAGCTTATCGAGCGCGGACCCTGGCAGAACCATGGCGATCGAACTGGTGAAATGGCCGCGGCCGGCAATAACCAGATTACTCTCGGGGATCTTCCAGGCGCGGGCCAGGGCCAAGCCGTCAGCATAGGGCGTCACCGTGTCGTCGGTGCCGAGGACCATCGAAATGGCAGCGGGGTCGATGGGCGGTTCGGTCGTTGGCTCGACCAGCGCGGCGTAGGGTGCGAAGCTCTCCTCGCTCCAGCCGGCAGCGGCCACCGCCGCGTCGAGGCCGGCTGCCTGTGCCATCGAAGAGGAAAAGGCCAGGCTGGCCAGATTGCCCGTCGGCGTTACCAGCAAAAGCTGATCGGGCAGGAAGACGTCTCCATTCATGGTTTCGGCCGCCCGCGACGCCGCCAGCTGCGCCGTCATCGCCCCCAGGCTGCTGCCCGCGAGGGCGACTGAGCGGGATCCCTGCGCGCGGCACCAGGCGATCAACCGGGCCGCTTCGTCGCTGGCTTCCAGAAGATGCAGCACGCCAGCCACCGGCTGGCCACGCATGAAGGCCTCCCCGCCGTAGAAGCCGGGCTTTCGCCGTTTGCCGTGCCCGGCAAATTCGGCAAGCACGACGCGCAAGCCACGGCGTGCCAAAGCCAGGGCGAAATGGATCGGCGGGCCGGCCGTCTCATATTCCACCCCCAGCCCGTGACAGATGACGATCGCCGGTATGTCGCCGGCAAGACGATCGGTATCGACAAAGTCGGTTTGTTGTCCTGCGAGCAAAGGCTCGATGACGCGCGCATAGCCCCAGCCGTCAGTGGCCGGCCAGCGCAGCCAGGACGTAACGGTCGGAAAATGCGGCGGTTGCCTGCGGCCGGCGCGGGAGCGCTTCGATGCTAACTCGTCCAGCATCGCATCGAATTGCAGCAGATCCGCATCGGCGGCATCGCGAAAGTCATAGGGGTCGCCGCTCTTGGCTGTGCTGCGGCGCTTGGCGCGCACGGCCTGATTAGGGATGACGAGGCTACGCTGCAGGATATGGAGGCCGAGGACCTCGGGATCGAAGGGCGGCCGGCGCGTCAGATGACCGAGCAGCTTGACGGCCTCGGCAGGGGTGGCGGGCGGACCGCCGACCGGCGACATCGGTGCGGCGGCGAAGGGCAGGAAAAAGGGCTTCATGCGGTGCAGATTGCGCTCGGCGCGGTGCCGCATGGCCTCCGCGGTCGCTGCCGTCAACGGGCTGGCATTCAGACTGTTGCGGCCGGTCTCGCCGCTACCCGGCATGCCAAAGAGCGCCGATTCCCACCCCAGGCGCGCCAGCTCCGCACGCGCCGACACGGTTTGCATATGCTTGATCAAGGTGCGATTGCCATAGCGTGCCGGATCGGCAGTAAGGGCAAGGAGATTACGTAATCTGTCGAGATCGCCCTCGGCCAGTTCTGCGGCTGCCCAGGCCCGGACCGGGCGCAGCATGGTGCCAATCCCCGTGATGATGGCCTGGTCCAGGCGCGGTGCCAGACGAGAGCCCAGGGCGATGCCAGCCAGACTGACAAAGGGATTGGGCCATCTCATGTCTCGGATTGGCACTCCGTTATGATCGATGCATTCCGCGGACGGTCAATCGCGTGCCGCAGCGGATCCGGTCGATCCGGCATCATGATCTGCTTGTAGCCGGCAGATCATGACCGTTGCGTGTCAGTTTCGGCAGAAATATTGGCTTCCGGTTTCCGTCATATGACTCTGCAAATGGGAATTGGCGGGGGCGAAGGCAAGGTTGCAGTCCGGTTAGAAAGACAACTCCTCAAAGTGACCAATCCATGTCAGCGTATTGGCGCTAAAAAGTGATGGAGTCGAAATGACGACGGCGCTGAGCCTTTACGACACGGTCATCAAACGTGAATGGATTGACGGCTACGACCACATGAACGTCGCCTTTTATGTTCTCGTCTGTGACGAGGCGACGGGTGCCTTTTGGCATTACGCCAACGAGGGCAGGCGCCTCGAACAGCGCGAAGGCGCCGAACTGGTCGTGCTGGAAAGCCATGTTAACTATGTCAAGGAACTCAGGCTCGGCGATCCCGTTCGCGTGACGACGCAGCTTCTGGAAGTTGATGACAAGCGGCTGCGTCTATTTCATACCATGATACATGGCACGGCCGGGTTTGTGGCCGCGACCAACGAGATCAAGGCGATCGGCTTCCATCTCGGCCAGCGACGCATCATGTCCTTCCGGCCGGAAACGTTGCAGCGCCTGCGGGCGATCTGCCAAGAGCATCGGAAGTTGCCGCAGCCGGCAAGCGCAGGTCAGGGGATCAGCCTCAAGCGCCGTTGACTGCGGACAGAAAAAGGGCGCAGCGATCAGGCTGCGCCCTTTGGTTCAAAACTGCGGCGGGTTTACTTCACGTCAGCCGCGACCTGCACCTTGATCATCTTGTCGGGATTGTCGACGACGCCATTGTTATTGGGATCGCCACGCTTGATCTTGTCGACGAATTCCATGCCCTGAACCACCTGCCCGAAGGCCGTGTACTGGCCGTCGAGGAAGGGGGCCGGCGCGAAGCAGATGAAGAACTGGCTGTCGGCACTGTCGGGGTCCTGGGCGCGGGCCATCGACAGGGTGCCGCGCTCATGCTTCAGTGCATTGAACTCGGCCGGGATGTTCTGGCCGGAACCGCCGGTGCCGTCGCCCTTCGGGTCGCCGCCCTGGGCCATGAAACCGTCGATGACGCGATGGAAGGTGAGGCCGTCATAGAAATGCTGGCGCACCAGCACCTTGATGCGGGCAACGGTCTTCGGCGCCATGTCGGGCCGCAACCGGATGACGACGCGGCCGTCCTTCAGATCCATATATAACGTGTTTTCCGGATCATCGGCGGCCTGGGCCATCTGTGGCGCAAGGGTAGCGGCGGCGGCGGTTGTGGCCGCCGCGAGGGTGAGCGCCGTGAATGTGCGGCGGGTTATTTCCATGATGCCATCGCTTTCTTGAGGTTCTCGTCGAGCTTGTCGAGGAATTGCGTCGTCGTCATCCAGGTCTGATCCGGGCTGATCAGCAAGGCAAGATCCTTGGTCATGAAGCCGGCTTCGACGGTATCGACGCAGACCTTCTCCAGCGTCTCAGCGAATTTCTGCACGTCCGGCGTATTGTCGAATTTGCCGCGATACCAGAGGCCGCGCGTCCAGGCATAGATGGAGGCGATCGGATTGGTCGAGGTTTCCTTGCCCTTCTGATGCTCGCGATAATGCCGGGTGACCGTGCCGTGGGCGGCTTCCGCTTCGACAACATTGCCGTCCGGGGACAGCAACACCGAGGTCATGAGGCCCAGCGAGCCGAAGCCCTGCGCCACCGTGTCGGATTGCACGTCGCCGTCATAGTTCTTGCAGGCCCAGACGAAGCCACCGGACCATTTCAGGGCGCTGGCGACCATGTCATCGATCAGACGGTGTTCATAGGTGATGCCCTTGGCCTTGAACTTGTCCGCGAATTCCTTATCGAAGACTTCCTGGAACAGATCCTTGAAGCGGCCGTCATAGGCCTTGAGGATCGTGTTCTTGGTCGACAGATAGACCGGCCACCCCAGGGTCAGGCCATAATTGAAGCTGGACCGCGCGAAGCCGCGGATCGATTCATCGAGGTTGTACATACCCATGGCGACGCCGGCGCCGGGGAACTTGAACACTTCCTTCTCGATCGGCGCGCTGCCGTCTTCCGGCTCGAAGCGCATGGTGAGCTTGCCCTTGCCGGGCACGACAAAATCGGTGGCGCGATACTGGTCGCCGAAAGCATGACGGCCGATGACGATCGGTTGGGTCCAGCCGGGCACCAAACGCGGCACGTTCCTGCAGATGATCGGCTGGCGGAACACGGTGCCGTCGAGGATGTTGCGGATCGTGCCGTTCGGCGACTTCCACATCTGCTGCAGGTTGAATTCCTTCACCCGCGCTTCGTCCGGCGTAATAGTGGCGCATTTGACGCCGACCCGATGCTGGTTGATGGCGTTGGCTGCATCGACCGTGATCTTGTCCTGGGTCTTGTCGCGGCTCTCAATGCCGAGGTCGAAATATTTCAGATCGACGTCCAGATAAGGCAGGATCAGCTTGTTTTTGATGAAGCTCCAGATGATGCGCGTCATCTCGTCGCCATCAAGTTCGACGATCGGATTTTTGACCTTGATCTTGCTCATAACGGCAAGCGCTCCTTAAGCAGTTGCGGGAATTTGGTATCTGCCAATCGGCCGGGGAGGCCGAAGTCTAGCGCCGGGCCCAGGTGATTTCCAGGCTGGCGAATTCCGACCAGGGAATTCCCGGCAAGGAATCCCAGGCCTGGCACTGGCAAACGGTCGGAAATAAGCACGAGAACCGCTTGTCGTCAGATCCGTTCCGGATGGTCGACTTCGGCAGTGTCCGGTTGCTGTGCCAGCAGGTCGAACAAGCGGCCGATGCTGTTCACCACGGAGAAATGCTGGCGCGTCGCTGGCTTGGCAAACCCCGTCTCGATGACATGGTCGAACAAGGCAATAAGCTTGTCCCAATAGCCGTCGATATTGACGATGACGACCGGCTTGTCATGCAGTCTGAGCTGCCGCCAGGTGATGACTTCAAACGCTTCGTCCAAGGTGCCCGAGCCGCCGGGCAAGACGACGAAAGCGTCGGACAGGTCGAACATCATGCGCTTGCGGGTGTGCATGCTATCCACCACCTTGAGCTCGGTAAGGCCACGATGGCCGACCTCGTCATCCTCCAGATGCTGGGGGATGATACCGGTCACCTGTCCACCATTGGCCATGACGGCGTCGGCCACCTTGCCCATCAGGCCGACCCGGCCACCGCCATAAATCAGGCGGATTCCCCGGCGGGCCATTTCCTGTCCGAGATCGGCCGCAATTTCAGCAAAACGGGGGGAATGTCCGAAGGAGGAACCGCAGTAAACGCAAATCGACTTGGTCAGCGCCATTTGATTGAAACAACCCTCTCTCTATATCCGCAGACCCTAGCGCAACGGCGCTTGAGGTCAAGAAGAAGCGCCGGCAGGGATCTTTCTCCGCGACCCGCTCGGATCGGGTTCCGTCGCCCGCCTGCCGGCGGCAAGCCGGCTTGCTATGCGATTGTCACGGCCTGGGAGGAGGGTTAACCTTGAGCGCGGTCGAGCGCCGCGGCATCGGATTGATTGGTACGAGTTGAGAGGGTTGAGATGGCACGCCTGGCCTTAATCGGGACGATGGGCGCCGTAGTTGTGGCGGCCGGCTTAGTTTTGGTCTACGTGCTCAGCGAATCGGACACGGATGACAACCCGCCGCCCGTGGCGGCAAGCTCCTCCGGGCAGGCAACCGACAGCAGCGGTGGAACCGGCCAGTCGGCCGGGCAGGGCGCGGCCGGGTCTTCCCAGACGACGGCAGCGGCGACACCAGCGGCGACTGTCCCGGTCAAGCCCAGCTTCGACGTCGTGCGGGTTAATCCGAACGGCGACACTGTCGTTGCCGGACGCGCTGACAAGAATGCCGAAGTGACCTTGATGGATAACGGTCAGCCGATCGGAACGGCAACCGCTGACGGCAATGGGCAATGGGTTTTGCTGCCCAACAGCGCCATGGCGGCCGGACAGCATAGCCTGACCCTGCGGGCGCAATCGGGCAGCGGTCCGGTGGCGGAATCCGACCACTCGGTGATCATCATCCAGCCGGCGCCAGCCAAAGATATCGCCGGCCAGCCGTCGCAGGTGCCGGCCGGCGCCCTTGCCATCGAAGTGCCCAAGTCGGGCCAGGGCCCGACCCGCGTGCTCACCATGCCGAGCGGCGCCGGGAAGCCGGGCGAACTGGCGGTGGCTACGGTGGATTACGATGCCCAGGGGCGTGCGGTATTGGCGGGTACCGCCAAACCGAAAGCCGTCATCAATATCTATCTTGATAACAAGCTTTTGGGGCAATCCACGGCGGATGAGACGGGCAACTGGTCTTTTGTGCCGCCGGAGGCCGTCGCCCAGGGACTGCATCAATTGCGGGTCGATCAGACGGATGACGGTGGAAAGGTCACCGCGCGCGTCGAACTGCCGTTCGAACAGGCGCCGACATCCGTCGCCGCGACCGACGGTAAGGTCGTGGTGCAACCCGGCAATAGCCTGTGGCGCTTGGCCCGCACGACTTACGGCAGCGGGTTGCGATATACGGTCATCTACCAGGCCAATAAGGAGAAGATCGCCAATCCCGATCTGATCTATCCCGGACAAGTTTTCAAACTACCGCCCGGCGCGGAAGAACAGGTACCTGCCGCCCCACAGCAGTGAATCTTTCATTGAATTTGTTTAAATTCAATGAGTTGATGGATTTTTTTGCTCTAGCTAAGGCGAATCGTTAACCGGCAGGCTTTTCTGCGAAAAAGCATCTAGAGCGCTGTTTTTGCGAAATAAGTTATAGCCCGACGTCGGTGCGATTATGATGGTTGCGCCTGTTCGCCGCCGACGGTAGATTTGTCGCAACCTAAGTATTAGGTGATCGCAACCGGGGGCAGCGCATGGCGACCACGACAATCGGCGTCAAGATCGACGACAATCTCCGCGCTCGGCTCAAGGCCGCTGCCGACCGGCAGGGGAAGTCCTCTCATTGGCTGATAAAGCAGGCGATCGTCACTGTCCTCGAGCGTCTTGAGCGGGGCGAAGATATCGCCGGGGGCGATGACCGCCATGGGGTCGAGATCGAGGATGGCGCCGGCGCCAGCGAGCTGGCCCAGCCCTTTCTGGAATTTGCCCAGACCGTGCAGCCGCAGACCGTGTTGCGTGCCAAGATCACATCAGCCTACCGACGCCCCGAGCCGGAATGCCTCCCATACCTCGTGAGCGAAGCCAGCCTGCCAAGGCCGATCATCGAGGCCGCGCGCAAGCAGGCGAGAATCCTGGTGGAGGCGCTGCGGGCCAAGGGCCAGCGCGGCGGCGTCGAAAGTCTCATTCAGGAATATGCCCTCTCCAGCCAGGAGGGTGTCGCGCTGATGTGCCTGGCCGAGGCGCTGCTGCGGATCCCCGACAAGGCGACCCGGGACGCCCTGATCCGCGACAAGATCAGCGAGGGCAATTGGCAATCCCATGTCGGCCGCAGTCCGTCGCTTTTCGTCAATGCCGCCACCTGGGGGCTGGTCGTCACCGGCAGGCTGACATCGACCACCAGCGAATCCGGCCTGTCCGCGGCGCTGACCCGCCTGATCGGGCGTGGCGGCGAGCCGTTGATCCGGCGCGGGGTCGATATCGCGATGCGGATGATGGGTGAGCAATTCGTCACCGGCCAGACCATTTCCGAGGCGCTGGCGAACAGCCGGAAGATGGAGTTGCGCGGCTTCCGCTATTCCTACGACATGCTGGGCGAGGCTGCCACCACGGCGGCCGATGCCGAACGCTATTACCGCGATTACGAGCAGGCGATCCACGCCATCGGCAAGGCTTCCGGCCGGCGCGGCATTTACGAAGGGCCCGGGATTTCGATTAAGCTGTCGGCTCTGCATCCGCGCTATTCGCGCGCGCAGTTCGACCGTGTCATGGGCGAGTTGCTGCCGCGGCTGAAGTCACTGGCGGTGCTCGCCCGCAGCTATGATATCGGCCTCAATATCGACGCGGAAGAGGCCGACAGGCTGGAAATCTCGCTGGATCTGCTGGAAGCCCTGTGCTTCGCGCCGGAACTGGCAGGCTGGAACGGTATCGGCTTCGTCGTCCAGGCCTATCAGAAGCGCGCACCTTTCGTGCTCGATTACGTCATCGATCTCGCCCGCCGCAGCAACCATCGCCTGATGGTCCGCCTGGTCAAGGGCGCCTATTGGGACAGCGAGATCAAGCGCGCCCAGGTCGACGGGTTGGAAGGTTTCCCGGTCTATACCCGCAAGGTGCATACCGACGTCTCCTATATTGCCTGCGCGCGCAAATTGCTGGGCGCGCCGGACGCGATCTTCCCGCAATTCGCCACCCATAATGCCCAGACGCTGTCGACCATCCACGCGATGGCCGGCGAGAACTTCTATGTCGGCCAGTATGAATTCCAGTGTCTGCATGGCATGGGCGAGCCGCTCTACGAAGAGGTGGTCGGGCGCGAGAAGCTTAATCGGCCGTGCCGCATCTATGCGCCGGTTGGCACCCATGAGACGCTGCTGGCCTATCTGGTGCGCCGCCTGCTGGAAAACGGCGCCAATACCTCTTTCGTCAACCGCATCGCCGATCAGAAGGTGCCGGTCGATGAACTGATCAAGGACCCTGTGGAGCAGGTCCGGATCAGCCTGCCGATCGGTGCGCCCCATGCGGCGATTGCCTTGCCGCGCGATCTTTTCGGCGGCAAGCGGGCAAACTCCGCCGGCCTTGATCTTTCCAACGAGCAGCGGCTGGCGTCCTTGTCCTCGGCCTTGCTGTCGGGGGCCGACGCCTCCTGGCGGGCAGCACCGCTGCTCGCGGATGGACCGCAGCCGGGACCGAGCCGTGAAATCCGTAATCCCGCGCATCATCGCGATCTCGTCGGTCTGTGCATTGACGCCACCACGGCACAGGTCGACGCCGCCCTCACGCATGCCGTGGCGACGGCGCCGATCTGGCAGGCGACGCCGCCGGCCGACCGCGCCGCGGATCTTTTGCGGGCCGCCGATCTGATGGAACAGCGCATGCCGGGCCTCATGGGACTAATCGTGCGCGAGGCCGGCAAATCGCTGCCCAACGCCATTGCCGAAGTGCGCGAAGCGGTCGACTTCCTGCGCTATTACGCGACCGAAGTGCGTGATCATTTCTCCAACGACACGCATCGGCCCCTGGGCCCGGTGGTCTGTATCAGCCCGTGGAACTTCCCGCTGGCGATCTTCACCGGCCAGGTGGCGGCGGCTCTCGCTGCCGGCAATACGGTGCTCGCCAAGCCGGCCGAGGAAACGCCGCTGATCGCCATGGCGGCGGTGCAAATCCTGCACGAAGCCGGTGTGCCGGCTGGCGCCGTGCAATTGCTCCCGGGGGCGGGAGAAGTCGGTGCCGCGCTCGTCGGCGATGCACGGGTGCGCGGCGTGATGTTCACCGGTTCGACCGAAGTCGCGCGCCTGATCCAGCGGCAATTGGCCGAGCGCCTCAATCCCGATGGCCGGCCGGTGCCGCTGATCGCCGAGACCGGCGGCCAGAATGCGATGATCGTCGATTCATCGGCGCTGCCCGAGCAGGTCGTTCTCGATGTGCTTAATTCCGCTTTCGATTCCGCGGGTCAGCGCT